>Ga0315295_10000058_pt1 | contig 93185 bp, 105 predicted proteins | sample YL17G14_0_MG_FD_204453 | JGI IMG/M metagenome (GOLD analysis project Ga0315295, IMG submission 204453) | Sediment microbial communities from Yellowstone Lake, YNP, Wyoming, USA - YL17G14_0 | ecosystem: Environmental > Aquatic > Freshwater > Lake > Sediment | place: USA: Wyoming | collected...
AACCCCCTTTCATGCAGCAGGATTTCTTCAAAAACTTGCCTTTTGCATATCCCAATGCTTTGAAAACGTCGCAGACCCTGTAATCCTTGATCCTGTAAAATATCTGTTTGCCGTTTCTTCTCGATTCCAAAAGGCCCCAATTTTCCAGCTTTCCTAAGTGAATAGAAACCGTGGATTGCGTTCTCTTGACGTGAGGAAAGATTTCACAGACGCATTTCTCCCCGTCCAATAAAAATTCAACTATCTTCAGCCTCGTTTCGTCCGACAACGCCTTCAATATCTTTATTGTTTCCTTTTCTTTTGCCATATGATATATTGATGCTTATCAATATTTATAAAGGTTTCCGTATCATTTCATATATCCAACCACCAGCTTCGCCAACTTCTCCAAATCCTCCTGGCTGAGCCCATCAGGCCGCCTTGCTACGTCTGTTATACCTGCTCCCTTGCCCATAGCCTCCGCGAAGCTCTGAGCCAGGCCGTTCGTCTTCTCCTCAATTGAAAGAGCAGTCTGTATGTCCAGCGGCGCAGCGCACCTGTTACAGAACTTCGATGTCACTGAATTCACGAGCTCGCATCTCGGGCATTTCTTCGGCTTCAGTATGCTTTCCTTTTCCTCGGCTTTACCGGTCTTTATTCCGTTAAACTGGAGCATGGCATCGTCCGTGTCCCTTCCTGAAAGGTGGACGTATACGGAAGCCATTTTCGAGGACTGTGTCCAGCCAAACACCTGTTTGAGTTGGGCTTCTGTAAGGTGCTGAGCCAGAAGCGTGGCCCTAGAATGGCGGAACATGTGCGGATTGCAGCGCTTCCTCACGCAGGACTTCTGTGCCGCCTTCCTGAAAATGGCGCCTATCGAGTTGTATTTGAGTGGCTTGTTCTTGTTCCTGCAGCCGTTGCCCACCCAGAGGGGCGCATCGGGATTGTCCTTGTCTGGATGGTGAGAGAGCCATACGGAAAGGCTCGGAACCGAACTCACGAGCCTGACCCTCCTCATGCCGGTCTTGCCATCGACCATCAGTTTCGCGCCGTATTCGTCGAACTGCACGTGCTTGATCTGCCTTGAGCTGACCTCTCCTATGCGGCAACCCGATTCGTAAACAATGAATATCATTGCCTTGTCCCTTGGGTTGTCGGCCGCGTCTATCAGCTTCCTGACTTCGTCCTCGGTCCAGAGCTCCTCAGGCAACATCCCGCCCTTGACATTAAGGCTGGTATTTATCCACTTGACCTCGTCGGGATAGACCGTGTCCGAGCCATTCAACCAGCGATAGAACCGTTTGGTTACAATTCTGAAGTCCGTCTTGGTCCATTCGGAATATGGCTTCCGTTCTATCCTGTTGACAAGGTCCACTATGTCATCCCTAGTGGCACTCTTGAATTCCTTGCCTAGAAGCCTTGATATGGTCATGAGGTCGTTCAGATACTTCACGACACGGGGTATCTTGGTGCCTCTCGCTGAAATGTCCTTCTGAAAGCCCAGAATGGCTTCCTTGTTCGCCTCGGGTATCTCCGAGGCTTTTATGCGCCTTATCGCGCTCTCATAGCGCTTCTCATAGTCGTGTATGTCAATTGCCGACATATTATCACACTCCATCGAGCGTTCTTTTAATGTCGGCTTTTCTGTTTGAATCATGGTGCAGGAGGCAAGATTCGAACTTGCGAAGGGACTAACCCACAAGGTTCTGAGCCTTGCGCCTTAGACCAGTCTGGGCGACTCCTGCATATCCAATACTTACGTGGAAGGAGTTTTATAAAGATTGAACGTCGGCCGCAGGTCACTTACTTCTTGGAGCGCTTCGCGTCCTTGAAAAAGTCCAACCACGGCTGGTACTTGTCGAACCTTGTCACGCACTTCTCCTTGCTGAAATCCATCACTCCCGTGCACACTATCGCCATCTCGAGATAGTCGCCAGGATCCGGGCTGAAGGCATGATATTCGCCCACGTCCGCGAAGGTCGTTGATCCCCTCTGTATGGGTTCGCTGAAGAACATCCCTTCTCCGACCTTTCTGAAGGCACCGTTCCCGCTAATCACGTAGAACGCCTCGCCCACGTCCTCATGATAGTGCTGGTCGACCGGCCTCGGAAATATTATGTTCACAATGGTGCGCCCGACGCGCTTTGCAATCTTTTCCGGAAAGACCTCCTTGATGAACAGGCCTGATTTTGCGTCGAACTCGTAGCCGTCTATTACGGCCCGCTTTGACAGGTAATCAAGGAGCAGCACGCTCTTGTCTATGTAGAGCTTGGAGTCAGACAGATATTTCTGGTACCAGTTCCTTACGTGCGGGGTCTCGATGCTGTCTATTAACTCCTGGGCGCTCTTGGCCCTCCGCGGCTTCTGCATGTAAACCATACGTGAGTAAAGAGATTTAAATGGTGCGGAGGATCGGATTCGAACCGATGAAGGGACTAACCCACTGGGTTTCCAAGCAGTTTTGGATGCACCCTTTCCTAAAGGGTGCTGCTCCTAAGCCCAGCGCCTTAGACCAGTCTGGGCGACCTCCGCCTAGGGCTAATTAGGTCCGCAGAATTTAAATAAGAATTCCTACTTCGTCTCTATCAGCGGATTCATGGCCTTCGCGATGGCGCCGTCAAGGTCGCTCTCCTTCAGGCCTATTCCCTCTCGTGCATTGACCCTGAGCACGGGCGCGCCCTTCCTGAATATCACAAGCGCAGGCACGCGCGTTATCCTGTACTGGTTCCACAACGGGCTCGTCTGGTCGCTTATGTCGACCGCGACCATGTCAATGCCGCTCATGCCGCCATACTTCTCGAATATCTTGCTGAACTTGTAGCAGAACTCGCAACTCTTCATGAAAAAGAACGCGACCACCATGTTCCTGCTGTTCAACGCTTCCGGAAAGCTGGCCGAATCGTAAATTTTCATAACAATAAGGGGCTTGATATGAATAAAAAGATATGCGTGGACAAATATATGCTTCAAGAACTGCCGCAACTAAAATCCTTCAGGATCTTCGTCCGGATCGTCGTCGCCGTCGTCATCCGGATCGTCATCGTCGTCGAACTTCATAATTAGCAGAAGGCGCAGATAGTATTTAAGCATTTCTGCGCATGCAGGCCTTTTTAAGAAAGCCTCCTAAATATTATAGCATGGACCAATTGGAGAGCTTTTTCGACGTGGTGACCGTGATATGGGTAATCACGCTCTTCCTTGCCTTCTCGCCCGTGCACGAGGAGGGCGCGAACATGCTCTCGGAGTGGCTGCTTCCTGTGTTCGCCCTCGAGTTCATCCACCTCTACAGGAAGGCCGGCAGTTTCAAGAAGTTCCTGGGCAAGCACTGGCTCGGCCTGATACTGGTCTTCCCGTGGTTCCGAATATTCAAGGTGGTCGGCCTGCTCAAGGTCGCGAGGATATCGCAGGACGCGAAGATCGCCAAGATACTTGAGAGCAAGCCGTACGAGACCGGCAAGGAGTTCGCAGAGCTCGGTCGCACCGTGCACGAGAAACACAAGGAGATCAAAAAACGGGGTAGCACTGGTTGAATGACTTGGTCTTCTCGGTCCGCACGAGATTGCACGCCCTGAGCCTGTTCATGTAATAGGTCATCTTTCTCGGGCTGAAGCCGAACTTTTCTGCAATCCCCTTCTGTGCGCAACCAGGTTTCCGCTCTATCTCCTTCAGTATCATTATTTCCTCGTCTGTCATCGACGAGCACCTCTTTTCCTTCGAATCTGCCCTGAAGAACTTCCTTCTGAATTTGCACCTCTCCGACTTCAGGTAGCCGGTCTCCTCCAGGACTTGTAGATGATATTCGGCTGTTCCGTTGTTCATCTCAAGGGCATTCTTTATCTCGTTGTAATGCGCGCCTGGATTCTCATATATGTACGCATATATCCTTCCGCGGTAGAAGTTGTCAAGCACCTTCTCGCGCTTCAGTATCCTGCCACTTGCCATAAAACATCATTAAACACAAGGCTTTTAAACAAATTTCCGAACGCCGTCTTCTGGCGCATCCATAGGAGAGCACTTAAAGATTTGCAGCCATTACTTGTAGGGGGTTTGGGATGGGCTTTTCAGTTGACAAGATGAAGGAGGTCCTGATAGGGAACTCGGAGGTTCCTGGGTTCGGGTGCTCCATTATGAGCACTATAGAGTGCATAGCCACGAATGGCTACATCAACTTTGAGAACGGCGAGAGGCTGATATATATTGAATGTTTGCACAACCTCGATTATGTCAGCAAGTGCGCCCACATGAAGGCCCTGCTGAACTGCGAATACTCCGAGGGCGGCGTGACCGTGAAGTACAGGCGCGGCCAGAAGGGGCAGATAATGGAGGACATACTCGAGGAGTTCGAGAAGTCCGATATCGCCGAGATCAGGATACCTGTCAAGGTCAACCTGACGGAGGAGAACACCAAGCCGAGCATGATGATACGCGGACTGGCCGTCCTTCAGGACCAGTACGAGACAAGCCTCGACGGGGACGTTGTGGCGATGATAGGCAGGGACGAGCCGGTGGACAAATACATGCTGACAGTGAGGAAAAGGTTCGTCGAAGAGGGCAGGAAGAAGAAGGGGACATTCAGGGGCTTCTTCGGAAAGGGCGAATAATGCGGATTTAAGAAGATTGCTTTTCCTATTGTTGTTGATGATTATGGGCAAAAAGCGTCCGCAGGATCCGACAAAGAAAGTGTATATGATCAATTCAGACGTTACCATATGCTTTCCTGAGTATTTTGAAGAAACCGGCGTTCCAAGGTTCGAGGAGAACCCCGAAGGGACGGTGAACGGCGACTGCGTGAGTTTCACGAGGAAGGGATGCCGCATAGATGCGACCTTCTTCGGATTCAGCATACCTTATGCCATCTCGGAGCTCGACCTTCCGGAGATACGCGAACGCATAATCAAACCGGCCGTCAAGCAGGCCACGAACGACGTGAAGACGATCGACGGGAACATCGAGGAGCTGAGGGAGCTCGCCAGAAAAGGCGTCGCAGCCAATAAAATGTATTACAAACAGATATCAGGCAGCTACATCTTCGAGGTATACGATTATTCCGTCGACAAGCTCTTCGAGAAGATGATGGAGCTGAAGGACCTGGAAAAGCACAGGGAGATGGTGAGGAAGGAGTTCCACTTCCTGTTGACCACGAGCTTGGGCGTGAAGCAGGAGGACAACCATCTGCCCTACGTGTCCAGCATAGTCCTCAAGGATGCCGTCGAAGAGGCCCTGACCATCTACAGAGAAGGGGATACCATAATGGACCTCTTGGGAACCAAAGGCAGCAAGTAATATGATGCTTTCTAGAAGCGCGTTTCTTAATCATATTTTTTATAAAGAAAATTATATGGTGCACCGGCCGGGATTTGAACCCGAGTCGCGAGCTATTTGCATATCATAGGCTCTTAACATTATATTCTAATTTTCCATAGCCGTTAACTTGCCTTATTTCTATCTTATTTTGCGATGTAAGCTCTCTGAGATGTTTTTGAATAGATGAGGCCGACATATCAAATTTCTTAACTAACGTTTCAACAGTCTGAGGCGACTTTCCCATTTCTTGCATTATTTCTGATTTTACAACTCCTATGCCCTTTGTTTTGCCTGTACTGCCGTTCAACCTCATTATAGTTTGCATCTTCAGATCTCGCTTTCTATCTGGAAGAGCTCCTATGTAGTCATATATTTGGGGTATGGCTTTGCGCTTTATACTAAATCTCCATGCATTTTTTATTTCTGTAGGTTTGCGATTATCCACATATTTATGGAACTGTAACCTATTTGCCCATCCCCATTTATTGGCTATATTCCAAATGGCTTTGGTATTATCCCTGGAGTGATAGCGTATTACTATAGTATCGGTTCCTAGATATCCCTCATCTACTATAGCTTGTCCTATCACCGCAGCTGCCATCTTTTTATTTCTCATAGCCTCTTCCAGTATTTTTTTCATCTATTCACCTATGTTTTTGGCAAGCTCGTATCCATATGGCGACGACGAACCTTATCGTCAGTCGTTACCACTAGACTACCGGTGCCTGATAACAAATAACAACAGAGAATATATAAATTGCTACTTCCTCACCCACTTCCCGTCTGCGCCCTTCACGTACGACTTCTTGACAGCGGCCCACGCTATCCTGAATGCGGAGATCTCGCCGTACTTGGCGTGAGAGCTGTTGAACGCCTTGCGAAAAATAGATTGCGCGTGGTCCGGGAGCGCGTTGCGCACGCTCTCGGGAAGCTGCGAGTTCTTTGAATACGGCATAATCATCCCTTTCTTAATCAACTTTCTTTGGAAAGAAAGTTGGCGCCGGCTGCAGGATTTGAACCTGCGTGCCCTTTCGAGCACCAGTTATCTCTCACGGCCCTTTCGGGCTCGACTCTCGAACTGAGGTTCGAGACTGGCGCCTTACCTAGCTAGGCTAAGCCGGCCTGATAAGAATAAAGAAAAAGAAGTATTTAATGGTTTAGAAAATTGATGCCCGTGAGCGTCTGCGTGTCCCTGACGCCGCCTATCTTCCTTATCTCGCCGGTGACCACCGCGCCAAGATCATTGAAACTGTCTGCTTCCACCTTCAATATGAAGTCATACTCGCCGCTCAGCGCGTAGTGTTCTTTGACTTTTTTTATCTTCATTATCGCAGTGTCGACATCGCGTTCCTTACCCGGCTCCACACTGACCAAAACATATCCTACTGTCATAAAATCACAGGATTGAAAATAGACAAAGAAGCTATTTAAGCTTTTATCAGGCATACGCTTCTTGACGAAGTCGGTCTCAGCCGAAGTCGACGCTGAAATCCACGTCTTCCGGCTGGATGTCCTGGGCGGCGTTCGTCACGTCGCTTATGTCCGAACTGAGGTCGCTGCTGTCGGAAGGCGCGGCCGGCGCCTGGCCTATGCAGCCTGAAACGAAGATGAGCGCAAACACAAGGATCACCGCGATTATCGCTTTCATTCAACCACCAGTGGAGTTCGCCGCTCCCTTTATCAGGTCCACCAGCATCTGCTTCAGCTGGGCCTGCGCGTCCTTGACGTCCTGCGTGGCCGATGCGACATACGCGTTGGCGTCCTTGATCAGCTGGCCGCCCGCCCTGACATCGGTCGCTGCAGCGTACTTCGTTTTCGCAGCCTCGTAGGCGGACTTTGCAGAAGCTATCTTCCCGTCGAACGCGGCAAGCAGGCCCTCGATGCCCGAAACGTCGTATCCCTTGTCCTTGAGGGCGTCGACCCTCTTACCGACGTTCGCTGAGATCGTTTCCGCCTTGGTTATCAGCGCGCCTATCCTTTCGTTGAGTATGATCCCTATGGCCTTCTCCTCGAACGGCCTTATCTCGTTCCAGCTGCTCCTGAGCTCCTCAGACACCTTCATCACGTCGTCCTCGGTCACGGCCGCCGTCACCTCGGACCTCTTCTGCTCGAGGAACGCCTTGTACTGGTCTATGTCAGAAAGCAGCAGCGCCTTCGTGTTGTCGTCCATCACGAGGCTGTTTATTTTCGAGTCGATCATCTGCAGGTGCTTCTCCACGTTGTCTATCGAGGTCGTCAGGAACTCCTTGGCCGCGTCGATCGCGAACGCCTTGTTCTCGTTGGTCTTGGCGCCGATGAACTTCGCCCTTGCTTCCAGCCACTTCGACTTCGCGGCCATGTAATTGCTCTTTGCCAGGAGGTAGTTGTCCTTCGCCGTATCGTACTTCTCTATGACCCTCTCGCTCAGGACCTTTGCAGCGTCTACGGCCTTCTCGACCACTATCGCCTCCTCGGCCTGGTCCTTTATGCTCACCTGGCTCTCCATCGCCTGGCCGGAGCCCGCGATGTCGCCCTGGCCGGAGTCCTCTCTTGTCTGTATCGGCAGACTGCCGCTCTCGTTGCCGTCCGCAATCGTCAAGGACGATGCGGAGATGTCCGGCTCGATCTTCGGCGTCGGGCTGGCCAGCGAAGGAACGGTGCTGAACAGGAACACTGCAAGAACGGCGAATATTAGTACCTTTCTCAAGCAAACACCGAATTATAATTGCCTGCTCCCCTTATTAAATTTTACGCACCATTGCGCCGCGGCCACTGCCGGAGACGGACACCTGCCCGCGCCTTTCGAGCTCCGCAAGCATTAGGTCGAGCTTGGCCTCAGAGAGCCGAAGCTCTGCGCACAGCTCCTTCTTCGTCGCTTCTCCCTTCTGGCCTACGAAGGAGGCGAGAACCTGCAGCTCTGATTCGTAGTACAGCTTTGCAGGGCTGGCCCCCAGCGGACTGATCTCTGACATGCGCGCAACGGACGGCTCCTTTTTTCTGCGGAAAAGCAGGCATGCGACGACAACCGCAGCTGCGGCAATCACAAGCAGGTATCCGGACGAGCCGAACGACACGTCGTCCGAGAGGTCCGGGAGGTCCGGTATGTCATCGTATTCGGGCGTCAGCAGAAGGTTGACGGCGAACGCCTCGCTGCTGTTAAGGCTCACGTTCTCGTCAGCTGACAGCTTACTGCCGTTGACCGTGAGCGTCGCGTGTATGCGATAGTCGCCGCGCGGCAGCTCGAACGAGTAGTTCGGCCACGCCAGCATCGAGCGCGCGGGCGTGGAATTGACTGCCACCAGTGCGCCGCCGACGGGCTGGAGCGTCTCCCAATCATAGACGTCCCCGTTGACGACCGCGTAGCTGACATCGTCGAACGCCAGGGCGGGCGCAGCCAGCGCAAGAACGAATACGGCCAATAGCAGCGCTTTCATAAATAATAAGGGGCTTCCTGCGATTTTAAAGTTTTAGCACGTGGACGTTCTCAGGCAGCTTCTCGACCTTCGGTGGCAGGTAGCGGTTCCAGGGGCGGTCTATCAGGTACACCGCAGGAATTATCTTCGCGCATTCGATGGCGAACTCGACGGAGTCCTCGAAGAGCACGTCCACCTTAAGGGCCTTGCACGCCACTGCCTTGCTGCCAAAGTGGCTGCCTTTGTCGTGGAACTTGTCACCAGTGTAGTATATGTTCGAGAACATGTCCGGGGCATGCTTCCTCACCTGAACCCTTGTTAGCGACGAGATCCTCTCAGGCCTTGAGGTCACTGATATCATGTTGTTGCCGTCCTCCTTCAGGCGGCCGACCGTTTCGACCACCTCCGGATAGGGCTCGGCCTCCATGAAGTACTTGGAATCGTAGAATTCATTGATGCGCCTCATCTCCTCCTCCTTGGTGCAGCCGAACGCCCTGTAAAGGTCGTAGTGCGTCAGATCCTTGGCGGTCAGCTTGGTCCCGTACGTCTTGTTGTGGAACCTCACCAGCGGATCTGCCAGGTTGATCACCACGCCGTCCAAATCGACCGCTATGAGCAGCCCGCTCCCGAGATACAAACGCATTCATAGAGCTGATAACTAAAAGGATTTAAGCGTGTGCCCCGCGCATGGGAGCGCTGCTTTAAAAAGATTTGTTTCCGTATTATCATCATGGAGGACTTTCCGGGAACCAGGACGGACTACGAGAACAGGCTGAACGAGGTAAACAAGCTCCGCAGCCGGGCCGAGGCACTGGGCATCGAGTTCTGCGACTGGTACAGGGCCGTCATCGGGAGGGCCGAGGAGTTCGGGGCAAAGGGCGATTACGGGTACGCCGTGCACATCCTCGATTCGGCCAAGAGTGCTTTCGAGCGCGACATATACTTCCGCAGCAGGCGGCAGAAGAAGGCCAAGATAATTTTCAGGGACCTCACGCCCGAGGAGCTCGCGGAATACGAGAAGCAGCGCACCGAAAGAATGGCAAGGAAGATAAAATTCGAGCCGATGAACTAGCTTTCTGAAGCGGACATTTTTGATCGGCCTTTTTCTTAGAAAGGTCGGATGGTGCCCCCGAAGGGATTTGGACCCTTGTTACAGACTTGAGAGGCCTGTGTCCTTGACCGGGCTAGACGACGGGGGCCCGTGCTTTCTTGATTGACCTTCTTTAAGAAAGAAGGTCAGTAGAGAATAAAAAGGTTTATATCATGAGTTCTTCGGGCAGCTGCCTGATGCCATGAGCGACGTTGTTCGATCTTGTCACGAGCATGACTACCTGGTCGGGCGTCATTTCCGTCGTGTCGATGCACATGTCGTAGAAGCTCGGGCAGGTGAAATCCGCATGGTAGAGCTTCTTTCCTCGGTCTATCTCCCTTTCCTGCCTGAGAGATATCTCTTCCATGATCTCTTCGACGCGTTTCTTCGGCTCGCGCTTGTGCACGCGCTCGGCCCTTGCCTCGAGATCGGCGCAGAGGTATATCTTAAACGCCTCCACGCCGTTCTGGTAGCACAAAATCCCGGAATAACGGCCGTCCAGGACGACGCCGCCCTTCGGCGCCTTTGCGCCCTTCCGCGCCTTTGCGAGCTGCTCCTTGTCGACCAATACGTTGTCTGCGTCCGTCGTCGTGGCCCAGTATTCGCGTATGCCGATGCACTTGCCTTCGGCGATATTCCTGAAGTATTCTCCAGGAGAGAAGTACCCGAGATTGAACCGCTTGCACAGCATATGGGCTACGGTGCTCTTGCCAGAGCCAGGCAGGCCTGAAACTGTGAAAACATTTCCCAAGCAAACCCCGTATAATTATTGTGGCTGAAAGCTTAAATTAATCGCCGAAAAACCTGGTCTGCAGGAGTCTTCGTTGCATGTCCAGCTGGTGGCCGCAGCGGACGAGCGTTGACGAAGGGGCCATGCGCCTGAACGCATAGGAGCTCTTGTCCTGTATGTTGTCGACGCCCCCTATGAGCGCAGAAGTTATCTCATCCTTCCACTTGAAAAGCACCCATGTCATGCCTACGACCCCGCCGAATATGGCAGGGTGCCAGGCAGGAAGGTTGAACGTCGAACCTACGTGTTCGACAGCCAACGTACCTGCTATGTCTATGCCCGTGGCGACCTTGTTAGAGAGATTTGGAGTAATCGGTCTCATGCGAATCAGCAAGTAAATTGAGGGAAAGGTTCTTAAAGCAATTTATGTGGTCGAATGGATATGTTGTAGGATATCTTTTGGCGTGAAAACCGCCAGAAATAAGTGACTTTCTGGCATGCCTGCCGTGGACAGCTTTATTTATCAGGCAGCCCAATAATTAGACGTGCCAAAGAAGCGAAATAACTTCGACATACCGCTGCTTGCTCTTGTTATCATAATAGGGGTGAGCATCATATACATCTATGATAATCCTTTGAGCCTGGTGGTCAGTATAATCTTGGGCGCATACCTCTACGATGATTCCAGAAAAAGGCGCTTCAGAAGGTACGACAGCGTCTGGCTGTTCGCCCTGGGCATGCTCGACGGGCTCCTGGGCGTCATACTGTACCTGCTCACAAGGCCGAAGAAGGGCCAGAAGCCCGCCATAAAGTGGAAATACTGGATAATATTGTCGATATTCCTTTTCTGCGTGGGCCTGGCGATAGGATTCCTCAATTACGGGCAATCGATTTGAGAAAGTTGTTTGGTGGGCCCGGAGGGATTCGAACCCCCGATATCTCGGTTCCTTCCGCCTTTTGACGAACCTTTTCAAAAGGTCATCCGAAGCCGAGCGCTCTATCCAGGCTAAGCTACGAGCCCATAATAGAAATAATGTCGTACTATTTATTAAAGTGGTCCAGCGTGCTCGACTTGACGCCTTTCCTGTACCGGGAATCCTTCGGCAGCGGCGCCGGCCTGCGGCGCATGGCCTCGAACTTTTCGCCTGCAAGGCTCGTCTCGGGCTCGGTCTGGCCGGCGTATACGCCGTACGGCCACTTGTCATAGTCCTTGTACTTGTTGCCCTGCGTCTTCTCCATGGTTTTGAACTTTATCTTCCCAACATGCAGTCCCCAGTGCACCTCCCACCTGTCCTCGTCGACATACGTCGCTGTGAGAACGACAGGCGTGCTCCTCAGGAAATTATACATGCACAGCGTGTACCTGAAAACCCTTGTCATGCCGTGCCCTGGGTCAAGGTCGCCCCCAAGGACGTCGACCCCTATCCTCCTCAGGGAAGAGGAGCCCCTCACCTCCGCCTCCATGCTCTTGTGCACGCCGACGTGTTCGAATGAATTCACCTCTATGTACTCGCCCGGAGCGATCACGTACTCGTGGCCTTGCTCGGAAAGGTCTATCCTGTTTATGTGCTTTTTCCTTATCTCGCCGCGGTTCATCTTCAGCGGGTCTATCGGCTCCTCGTTGTCATTGAACGTGTCGACGGTCTCTCCCATGTGGATCGCGTACGCCTGGGGCCCGCAGAATATTTCATAGAACGGATCTATGGATATCTTCTTCGTTTCAATCAGCTTTGGAAACAATATGCTGGATATCGTTGCCATGCGCTAAATAGTGAGAAAAAGGATTTATACCCTACTTCTTGTGCTTCCTGTGTATGGGGGCCGTCAGCTTCGTGCTCCAGGGCCTGCCCTTCTTGCCGTATGCCCACAATACGACGACCGCGGCCACGATGCAGATCATGAGAAGAGGCGTTATAATTGCCGGTGCCTGCTCCTTCGCTGTCGCCGGCTTTCCGACGGCCGACGTCGACGCAGAGAACGGTGCCACGGTCTGCTCGGTCTCTGCCTTGGTCTTTGCGACTATCTTGTTCGTCTTGTCCATGCCGACGGAATCGGCCATCGCAACAATGATGTTATAGTCGCCTATGATTGCCTTGTGCGTCGTGAAGCTCAGCTTCGCGGTCTTGGACTCGCCCGCATTTATGACGTCGAAGTACGCGTCAGGCCCCTTGGTCCACGAGCTCGGTACCTCCAGCATGAGCGTGGTCTCGAAGAGCGCGCACGTGCCGGTGTTCTTGATCGTGATGTCGACCGTGTAGGTCTTGCCGGACTCGACCATCAGGCTGTCCACGGAAGTTATGTCGAAGTTCCTTGTGCAGCTGCCTCCGCCGCTCGAAGATACTGAGGTCGTCTGCTGCGTTTCGGCAGCAGAGGGCTCCGTGACAATGATGGTCGATACGGACGTCGTCGTTGTCGTGCCTCCGGTGTCGTTCGCCTTCAGCCTCCACGCAATGACAGTCCCCTTGCCTACGGAATCATCATGCCAGACGAGGTCGGACCAGCCCGACTGCACGCCCAGGACCTTGAAGTCGCGCACAGCGAAAGAGCCCGTGTCGTTCGTTTCGAGAAGGACCGTGTCAACGGTCCCGTCGTCCTGCCAATAGGCGGACATCCTCACGGGGTCTCCGGGAGCCGGCGTCGTGGTGTTCGAGTTCATGCTCGTGTAGTTCGGGGCGACGGGCGGCACGGGCGGCCAGTAAAGCTCCGATATGTTCAGCGGCGCATCGTAGAACACGCTGTCATAGACGAGGCTTCCCGAATACATGTAATTGCCGCTCACGAAGGCGTCCCATATCCTGATGTTCGTGATGTTCGAGTTGTTGAATATCATGCAGCCGGTTATGTTCGAGTTCACGACGGTCGTCCCGGACACGTTCGCCCACTTGAGGAAAGAGTCGGTCACCGTGGACGCGCTGAGCAGGTATGAATGGTAGATGTTCGAGTTGGTCGCCGTTGAGCCGCCCGCTATCGTGGAGTTGTGCTGCGTCACGCTGCTGTACTCCACGGAAGCATTATAGAGCTTTGCACTGCCCGACAGGAGCGCACGGTACTGGAAGTACTGGTTGTCGTCGACGCTCAGCGCCGCCGGGCTTGACGACAACGCCGTCCACGTCTCCCCGCTGCAGGCAGCGTCGTCGCACGACATTGCCTCCATGCCGATGCTCGGGGACTCAGAATCGTATATAGCCGACACCTCGCTGTCAGAGAGTGCCCTGTCGTATACGCGCACCTCGTCAATCGTGCCGTTGAAGTACTCGTCGTCGTAACCGACCTGGCCTATGAAAAAGTGATGATCATCATTCGTGTCATACAGGAGCGGGTCCCCGTCGAAAGCAGCGAAGTCCGAAGCGACCTTGTCGCCGTCGACGTATATCGCATAGCCCGTGCCGTTGACGACGTAAGCTATGTGGTACCATGTTCCAGAAACGTAATCCAAGTTCACATCAGCATTGTTCGTGAGCCAGTCCGTGCCGTCGCCGATGTCTCCGTGCAGGCACAGGTCGCCGCAATTATCGAACTTCATGTCAAAGCTCGTTTCTCCGTTCGGGCCGCGCGTTCCGACTATCTCATGAGTCGAGCCGCTGTCGTCCCCGAGCTTCGCCCACGCCGATACGGTGAACTCGCCGCTCACTGTCTGGAGCGGAGCCACGTTTATGTAATCATCACCGTCAAAGCCCATCGCGTTCCCCACCTTTCCCGACTGCGAGTAGAGCGCGCCGTTGTATGTACCGACGTTGCCGTTTCCGGAGGAATCAGTCACGTTCCCGTCCGCTTCATTGAGGTGGAACATCATGACAAGGCCGTCCGAGGGCGCTATCCCCGTCGCCCATGAGAATATGTCCCATGAGGCAGGGTCGCCGGCGTTCCTTATGGCCGACGTGTACACGCCCGTGTCCTTGCCGCCAGCGACCTCGAGGTGGTCGGTGTCCCACGACACGTTCGTGAGGGTCCCGCCCGCGAAATCGCTCTGCGAGACGTCCGAGAAGATGAAGTAGCCTGATATGGCCCATTCGAACATGAACGTGACGGCGAGCACGAGGACCAGGGCGCCTATCAGGAAGCCCCTTTTTCCGCCGCTGACCTCCCCGTACTTGTAATCATAACCCTGTGCCATGGACAGTTTAGAGCGATTCATATTTATAAGCCTATTTATGCCATGCATGGAGCCTTTCCTCTGCTAAAAAATGGATTTTAAACTTTAAATAGGCTCAGGGAGCGACCCTGTCCATGGTCCTTGGGAAGGGTATGGTGTCGAAGATGTGCGGGGCGCCCGTGAGCCACATGAGCAGGCGTTCCACGCCGAGCCCGAAGCCCGAATGCGGCACCGTGCCGTACTTCCTGAGGTCGAGGTACCATTCGTAGTCCTTCTTCTTCAGCTTGAACAGCTTCAGGCTGTCGAGAAGCTCGGCCTCGTCGCTGATGCGCTCCGAGCCGCCTATGACCTCTCCAACGCCCGGAAGGAGCAGGTCCGCGGCCATAACGAACCGCGGGTCCTTCTGGTCCACTTTCATATAGAACGCCTTCATTGCCCGTTCGAAGTGCGTTATGAATATGGGCTTTCCGCCTTCCTTTTCAATGAGCTCGCGCTCGTCCTTGTCGGTCATGTCGTAGCCGTCCGGCTTTCCGAGCTTCTTCAGCGCGTCCGCGTACGTCATGCGCCTGAACGGGCGCTTTAGCTCGAGCTTCTTCGGATCCTGGCCGAGCTCACGGAGTTCCGTGGAGCAGTGCTGCATGATGTGGTCTGCCACGAACGTGACGAGTTCTTCCTCGAACGTGAGCAGCTCGTCGTAGGTCATCCAGGCGGCCTCCATCTCATGGTGCCAGTACTCTGAAAGATGACGAATTGTTCGTGACTTCTCGGCGCGGAACGACGGTGCAATCGTGAATATCCTTTCCAAACCGTAGATCATGGCCTCTGCGTAGAGCTGCCACGTCTGGGCGAGGTAGACCCCTTTTTTGTCGCCGTACTTGACGCTGAAGAGCGTCGAGCCGCCCTCGGCCCCGGCTGTCGTGAACATGGGCGACTGTATCTCGAAGAAGCCGCGTCCCTTGTAGAACTCCCTGAGAGCGTGAAACACCTCGCTGCGGACCTTGAACATGGCCGTCATTTTTGGTGAGCGGATCCAGAGATGACGGACGTCCCTCAAGAATTCGTCGCTCTTGTCCTTGGTTATGGGCCAGCGCTCTGCCAGCCCTATGATTGTGAGCTTGTGGACCTCTATCTCGTACCCTCCTGGGGCGCGAGCGTCCTTTTTCACCGTCCCGACGACTTCTATGGACGATTCGACCGTGGCCTTCGTCGCCTCAGCCAGGCCCTTGCAAGCGAGCTGGACGGTGCCGGACGAGTCGCGCAGTATTATGAACACCAGCGCTTTCTGGTCGCGCTTCCGCTCGATCCAACCGTGCAGCCGCACCTCACGGCCCTCGCTCTGCGGTACGAAACTCACTGGTATGAACATCTTAATCACCTTCTATATGTTTTTCCTTTGTTTTAAATGTTGGCGCCCGGGGCAGGACTCGAACCTGCGGCCTAGCGGTTAACAGCCGCTCGCTCTTCCCCTGAGCTACCTGGGCAACATGAACCGTAACGCAGGAATCCCGGCCCATGCCCCAGAACAGCCTTACGGCCTTGGGTATCTGGACCCTGCACTTAGAATCGAGCTTAGCGGTGAAACTAATCAGTTCCTTAGATTCCTGCTTCCTGGTTTTCTAATTCACCTTTCACCGCATTCACCTATTGCATAATTGTGCGGGCGGCTATTTATTACATTCGGTTTCGTGGGACGACGGAACACTTAAAAGAAGCCTTTGACAATAGCTCATTATGAAGGACCTGAAGATGCTGGTCGGATGCATACTCCTGAGCCTCTCGGCCGGGCTCGTCGGCTCGATAGTGACGTTCCCTGCGATAGCAGGCTGGTACGCCGGACTTGTGAAGCCGGCGTTCGCGCCCCCTAACTGGCTGTTCGGACCGGCATGGACGGTGCTCTACGTCCTGATGGGAACGGCCCTCTGGCTCGTTCTCCGCAAGGGCACCAAGAAGAGGCAGGTGAGGTTCGCGGCACTTGCGTTCATGATCCAGCTTGTTCTCAACGCTAAGTGGTCGATATTGTTCTTCGGTTTCAGGAACCCGCTCTACGGCCTCATAGGCATCGTCTTCCTGTGGGTGGCGATAGCGGCCACGATGTGGCAGTTCAAGAAAATAGACGCCCGTGCCTTCTGGCTCATGGTGCCCTACATATTGTGGGTCTCGTTCGCGGCGCTGCTGAACTACAGCGTGTGGATGATTAATTAGAAAAATGGCGCCCACCGAAGGACCCGAGTCTTAATTCTAAAAACCCTTTGGTTTTAAGCGGTCCAATTTTACGCACTTTCAGGAACCGCTTTTACATTATTAGCGGTCCTGGAATATAAAGTTAACGCCGACAATAATAGAAAATATCAATCGGTTCGGGTGCCGTTAATGATATTCTTGAGCTCTGATAAATCCCGTATTTTGTAGTCAAACTTCTCTATTGCCTTCGGATGCTTGAACTTGGGTCTTGAGAGCATCCAGCATACGTCTATTCCGAGCTTCTTCGCATAGGCGTCCTCGTCGAGCCTGTCACCTACCATCAGGCAGTCTTCAGGTCTTAGTTTGATTTTCTGAAGGGCTATTCTGAACGGCTTCAGCTCTGATTTTTCAGCGCCAACCTTTTCGGATACTATAATCAAGTCAAAATACTTGCTTATGCCGAGCCTTTTAAGTTGCGCATGCACATCTTTGGTCCAGCCATTTGATATTAGTACTAGTTTTAGTTTGTGCCCTTTGATGTATCGTAGAATTTCTTTAGCATGCGGATACAATTTGAACGTTCTCATGCAGTAATCCATAAAGCCTTTGAAGTCAGCAAGCGCCTGCTTCTTGGTAATTTTTATTCCGAGTGATTGTCCAACTGTCATGGACCAGATTTCAGGTTTTCCTGCGGCATCTGCTTTGTGCTTTTCATGCATGGCTTCCGCTCTTTTTACCGCTTTCATATATTCCTTCATCGAGCCGTTGAACCCTAGGGCCCGCCATCTTAGAAGATTGTGACATACATGTATATCTCTTTCAAGTGGAGAAGTATCCACCAATGTACCCCCGAAATCAAACATCACGCACTTGTAGCGCATAAGAGTCAATCCATTGTCATAATTCATGGAAAATCCATAAACATATAATCCATTTCGTATGCATCGATTATTTCATTGTAGCTTGTGAAAGCACACCTTGGGCACGTTTTCACATCAATTTTCGATATGATACTCTTGTGGCCTTTACTGTTCCAAAAGTTATTTAGCTGTAAATGCCTGCACATTCTCCATTTTTTGCGTCCTCTATAGTCTATGCACGGATAGCACCAGCCATCGGCACAAAAGACTGCCACTAGGGGTGTGCAGCGGCATTTCTTAAAAGTTAAATTCTTTTTGTAATGTTCATTTATCCCTCTAGAAACATTCGCATACACATGGAAGTTAGCGTTTTCCATGCTTTCTATCTGGCGGATATGGTGATCTATCAGCCTTCTGTTGTACCCTTTCATCTTCCTTACGCTTGGAACATTCTCAAATGCAGGGAATCTGCAGTAAAAATTATTGAATCCCAGTCTTTTGGCTAGTCTGCAAGCTTTGATTATTTCCGTCTGATTTTCCGGCGTTACTAGCATCTTATAGGTCAAATCTAATTTTTTATAATGCGAAAGCATCTTCGCGTTTTTTTGCATCTTCAACCACATGGGATACATTCCGCATTTCAACTTACTCCATGTTTTGAAACTTCCTGCGTCTATTGAAAATCCACAGAATTTAGCACGCTTTCCGATGATCTTTATCATTTCTCCAGTCAGCTCTATTCCATTGGTCGATACGCCCACCGATAAGCCATAATTAGAGGCTGTTCGTATGGCCGTTGCAAAATGGCGCCATAGTGAGGGTTCTCCTCCGCCTGCAAAGCATACCGATCTAACTCCCCACACCTTTAACATCTTTAGAACATCCATGACATGATCATAATCGAGACTTTCTGTATCCCTAAAGCTCTGTGCGTTGCACCAATAACATTTGAGATTACATATATTTGTTAAATCTATTACAGCACCTATTGGAGGCAGAAAATCATTGTTCAATATTGCCTGTATTTGCTCTGGCCATGTTAATGCCTTCATCTGGCTGAAGCTGCTGAATGATTTATTCATCTGAATCATACTTCAATATAAACCATATTTAAAGTTTAACTTTATAAGTATAATCACTATGAAGTTGAAGTCGAGTTTTGGTTTATTGAAGCCCGATTGTATCAAAAGAAATTTAGTTGACCGAGTTTTCATAGATATTGCTACATCTGGCTTTGCTTTCCTTATCATAATTCTAATTAATGCCAAAGAAGTTAATAAAAGGATTTAAGTCTGATAAGATGACAGTGTTTTAATAGGATTGAACGACAAAATAAAGCATGAAAATAATCTTTTTGATACCAGGAACAAGGATATCGGGCGGTATAAGAGTCGTATTTGAATATGCAAATCACTTGATAACTCGTGGTCATGACGTCTTGATTATTCACCCATTGTCTCCATTGCCATATGCTTCATCGCTCTATCCGGCCCACGGGATGCCAGAAGTCACAACTATTTTGGAGCATAAAGTAGGATGGTTTGACCTGAAAGCAAAGCTAATTGGAGTGCCAACGCTTGAAGAAAAATATATTCCAAAAGCAGATATCATAGTAGCCACATGGTGGGAAACGGCTTATTGTATAAAAAATTATAAAATCGACAGGGGCCAAAAGTTTTATCTTATTCAGGGATATGAAACATGGGGAGGGCCCAAAGAACTGGTCGAAGGCAGTTACAAATTGGGACTGAAAAATGTCGTGATTTCTACGTTCCTTAAAGATGCCCTTCGTAAGATTGATGCCGATGTTTGCGCTGTCATACCTAACGGGGTGAACTTAAATGACTTTTATGTAGAACAACGTCAATATGTTTCTGATACAATAAGAATACTGATGCCTTATCGCCCAGAAGGATGGAAAGGCACTGAAGACGGGACAAAGGCCTTCGAGATTGCAAATACACAATGCAAAAATATCAAATTGGTGATGTTCGGGCTGGAAAGAGGACCCGATGTGCCCGATTATGTTGAATTTCATGTAAATGCTGTCGGAAAAAGATTAAGGGAAATATACAATTCATGTGACATATTCCTGTTTTCTGGTCGGACCGAAGGTTCTCCTCTGGCACCCATGGAAGCAATGGCTTGCAAATGCGCGGTAGTCACGACTGATGTCGGAGGCATTTCTGATTATGTCATTTCAGGCAAAACCGCGCTGGTCTCAAAGCCAAATGATACAGATGCATTGGCGCAGAATTTGATTGCATTGATTAAAGACAGGAAAAAACTGCACAAAATAGCAGAAGCTGGCAACAAACATATCAAAGAATTTACTTGGGACAGAAGCACGGAACAGCTGGAGAACACCTTTAAATCGGCATTCAACGGATAAAGCCCTTTATGCAAGATATCTTTTTTCTGGCATCACGCATTTTACCGGTGTCGAGTTCGAATATTTTGTAATCTTCATCATCGCCCATCTTTCCCTCAATTTCACCATAAGGGTTAATAATCATTGAGTTACCAGCCCACCTTTGCCACCGCCCAATGAACGTTCGGCCTACGGCATTGACCATTATAACTGGAACCAGATTTTCAACGGCCCTGGTACGTGCAACGCAACTGTGCACTTCAAACTCTTTCTTGTCTGTCATTGTCGGTATGATCAATACATCGGCTCCACTTGCCGCCATTTTCTTGATATCAGATGAAAAGTAAATATCGAGGCATATGGCTATACCTATTCTAAGGCCATTCATTTTCCAGATTTTGAATGTTTTTCCGCAATCAAACTTTTCCCATGGCGAATAGAGATGTACCTTCCTATGTTTGCCGACTACCTTTCCCCGCCTGTCTATTAGTACGCAACTGTTGTAGAACTTATTTCCTGCCCGTTCAAGTATGGATCCCAATATGATATTTGTGCCCGTTTCGGCCGCCTTTTGCCTGAACACACTCACTGCGCGTTCAAATATGTCCCTCTCCCAGCCCAAGAAATATTCAGGAAATACCATGATATCGGCCCCCTTAGCGGCAGCCTTATCAAAGTAAGCAAGCGCTTTTATCATGCCTGATTCCCACGATTTGGTCGGAGCCATCTGCACCATACCGACCTTAATTTTCTTCATATGATATCCCCTCTTGCGATTTTTTCATAAACGAGCTGTTTTCTTTTGGCATCGCAGCGCTGAATGAAAATACTCTTATGATTATGCATGCGCCATGTTTTGCATCCGCCGCGGCATATATACTTTAATTCGCATCTTGAACAGCATTTGCTTTCATCAACCGATGTTTGCTGGTGTAATACGGCAAGCTTTTCTGACAATGATTTTATGCTATCTACCCTGACATTGCCTATTTTCCAGACTAATTCAGCACATGGATGGACATTTCCGGATGCTGAAACTACAAATCTTTGGCCAAACGTGCAGTTCCTTTTGCGCACATTACGAGCTATTGACGGGCTTTCCCAACCGTTGAAATATAGCTCATCAAGAACACCCTTGATACTGGAATATACCGAAAGCAACGATGAATCCTCAAAATCCGGACAGTTCCTTTGCCAACGACCCAGAGTTCTTGCAACGCTTATGCCGACGTGCATCTTTTTGATTCCTAGCGACTTAAGAAACGGCACAAGGTTGTGTCGAATATCTTCTATGTTTTGCGGCACTATGCAGTATGCTATGTTGATATCTATATCGGTCTTGCCGAGCAAGCGAATCGCATTCACTGCCTTTTCAAAGGCGCCTGGTCCCCTGACAGCATCATGCGCAGCAGGAGAGGCACCATCCAAGCTTATTTGGATGCCATCGATATATTTTTCGAGCATTTTAATATTATCCTCATTAATCAGCGTGCCATTGCTAAAAAGGAAAGTTGAATGTCCCATGGTCTTTGCAAATTGGGCAATTTCAAAAAAGTCTGGCCTTATAAGCGATTCCCCTCCTGAGAATGATACAAGTGAATGTGGCGTAATCGAACTGAAATCTTTAATGAGCTGTTTCCATTCTGTTGTATTTAATTCATTTTCTTCTGCTGTTCCGGATTCCATATAGCAATGGATGCAGCGCAGATTGCATTTGTTCGTGAGATAGAGGTGAAGCCTAGTCGGCGGGTGCAGTTCATCCAAATCGGTAATAGGTGCATCATCATAAAACTGATTCTTGTCAATTTCTTCAAGCAGCTCTTTGGCCTCTTTTATAACGTCATTCTCATTTAACTTCAATTCAGCTGCCGTATTTTTCATGGCATCCCTTAATGTGCAGCCCTCTGCAAGGTATCTAGCAATGTTGCTACCTGTTCTAGTCGTCACTATCCAATTTGGCTTTTCATATGCAAGAACCACTATTTTGTCTAAAACGTCCCTGTATGTAATATTCTTCGGAATATTCACGCCTTCGTTTGAAAAGAACCTTTTATTCATCACATCACACACCATAATCTTTAATAAATTTGCAAACATACTGCGTTCCCAGCTTCTGTGCATTATATTTTTGTAGCGTCCTCTTAAATCCTTTAGCGTTCCTCCTATAAACAGGGTCATCAAGAATGATCCGTGTCGCATTTCTCAAATCTTCCTGCTTCAGCAGATATGGATATAGACCAATACCGAGCTTCAACTCTATGAGCCTATTGACATTGACATATTGGTCCGGATTGGCGGGCAACCCTATAAGAGGAACTCCTGCACCTAATGATTGGTACAATGTTGAATTGCCTCCATGAAAAACCGTGACATCACAAAGCTCTAGCGATGCCTTGGCTGAGATATAATATCCAGTATAAAAATTGGGTGGGAGCTTGAGATTTTGGGCCATTGAACTGATTATAACCTGAAAATCCGTATTTTTGTATGCAGCAATAATTTTTTTGAGCAGCCCGATTGAACCGCTTCCGCCCGTAGTTGCATAGATGATGATTTTTCCGTTCTCCTTTAGTTCTCTGACTTTGTCAAACCATCGCGGTATTTTTTTTGTATCCCAGACTAGAGGCCCAATGTAATGAAAAGTATCGGGGCAATTATTCAGTGACATAAACTCCGGTGAATCGGTCAGCAATGTAATGTTCCCTCTTTGCGTATCATAAAATAAATCTATGCTATCTTCCAAGCCATATTCTTTGAGGACAATGTTATAAGGTTTCGCGGCCTTCTTTCCTGTGATTATGTAAGCTTTTTTCTGATCGCGTGGAATGTGTGCAAAGTAGGAAGTCATGTTAGCATTGCACATCGAGACATACGGAACTTGCATTATTCTTGAGGAAATATATAGGGACGGCTTTGTATCACCGATTACAACCGTTGGTGAAACATTTTTGATTATTCTGATCTCGTCCCTGACGATATTCCTTAACTGAGATAGACCAAAAAAATTCTCGTTATTACAGCCAGCAATCTTATGTACAGTAAAACCAGCCTTCTTAAGTAGATTGGCATAACGCCCGCCGTAAGCGAACTCAACATTATAGCCCAAATTTTGTAAGCGTTTACCAATCAAAGAACTTCTCATAGGATGAGCAAGTCCGATATCATGCGGCAGCAATAATATGTTGTCCTTCATAAAAACAACACTAATAAAATTTGACCAGCTATATCAAAAGATTGCCTCCTAATATGTCGCCCAGCATCCAGTTACTAAGACATCTCCTGGACTGCATTGTTTCTTTGCTTTTGTTCTATTCGCCTCTGATGCAAAGGCAGGGTCATTAGCGACATTAAGGTCAATATATTCTACTCCATCTATAGCTCCGTATCCATCATCCATATTCATAATTAGTAAGCGCAGATATTTAAATCACTCCTGTCGGAGCGCGGTCGTGATCATTCTGGCAGCAAGTCAGTTCCTGACAATCATAATATTATTCATACTACCACCCTCTTCTAAGCTTCTTCTTAAAGCAGGACTTAGAATTGAGAATTTTTAGATTTTCCTCAATGTCGCGACCTTTGACGTCTTGAGCTTTCCACCCATCTCATCAGGCAGCTCCCGCCTGGCGATGAAATACTCCTTGGGAAGGAATTCAGCAAGTTCCGTGATGGCCGGAAGTATGTTTATTATGTAATTTTTGTCGATCTTTTTGGCCTCCGGACACCTCAGGTCCAGCTCAAGATTGACCGAATTTCCCCTCTCGTAGAATATGAGCGGATACAGCTTGCACTCTATCGGCTTGAGCTTCTGGGTCGCGCACCTGCCGTCTTCGAAGAAACCGCAGCGGCCCGTGGCTTCGGATATTCCCAGCATCTTGACCGTGAATCCATCATATGCGACATCTTCCGACGGCACGGCTGCCCCGGTCCTCTCGTTCAAGTATTCGTCCTCGAGCGGAAAGAGAAAAGCATGGCCTATGTTGTTTTCGCAGAAGTTGCATTTCCGTCCCGCGCAATCGACGTTCGCGAATCCGAGCGCCGAATTGACCCTGTCATACAGCCTGAAAAGCTCTTTGCAGTCCATGTCCACATTTATGGCAAAAAAGCATTTATACGCAATAAAATAAATGGCGCCCAAGTCGCCGCACCACATGGCATCGGAGCGGATTCAATCAATCCACCCGTAGCCCTTTCCGCGCGTCATTATCTCGGTAATTTTCACGTCATTACCAATTATAAAATAAATTATCCTGAAATCTCCAACCCTGAGCCTGTACATATAGGGTTTTTCAAAACCGTGAAGCTTCTTTATGTCGGCCCTTGGACGTGGCCTGAACGGATCGTTTTCCAATTCGAGAATGGCAGCCTTGAGGCGCGTAGCGGTTTTGGAGTCGAGGTCGCTCAAAAACCGACCAGTAGTTTCCGAAACCGATATACTAAATTTTCTCAAGAGGAACGAACCTTTCAGTCTTCAGTATGCGCAGCTGCCTTTGGTAGAAGTGATGCTGTTTGGCCAATTCTATCAGCGCGGAGATAATCTGATCGTAAGTTTCCCCCTTACTGCCTATTGTCTTAAGTTCCTCCCTTGTATCGGGTTTTATGGCTATCGTAGTAAGCGCCTGTGTTGGAGACATATATATAACTGTTATATGCTATTATATAAAGCTATATGTCCAAAAATAAAGAGAATAAATGAATGGCGCCCACCGAAGGATTTGAACCTTCGACCTCTCGGTTAACAGCCGAGCGCTCTGCCGCTAAGCTAGGTGGGCTTAATTGAAAGATTGACGGTAAGTAATATAAATAAACTGTTTTAGTGGCCTTTACGGATGTAGGCGTTCGCGCGTCCTTGGGAACATCGTGGCTTCCTTTATGTCACCTAGATTGAGAAGCGTCATGGTAAACCTTTCCAGACCGATGCTAAAACCGGCATGGGGCGGGACGCCGTAGCGGAAAGCGTCAAGGTAGAACTTGAAGTTCTCGGGCTTGAGACCTTTTTTCTTCATCGCAGCCTCGAGGTCCTTCAGGACGTGAATCCGCTGCGCGCCGCTGCTGAGCTCCATGCCGTTGTACAGGAGGTCGAACGCGTTGCAGACCTTCGGGTTCTTCGGATCAGGCATCGAGTAGAACGCGCGCAGGACCGTGGGCCACTTGATGATTATTACGGGATTGAAGACCTCGCAGATCTTCTTCTCAGCTTCGGGCGTCAGGTCCTCGCCCCACTTGAGCTTGATCCCTTCCTTGGCGAGAACTTTGAGCGCCTCGTCATAGGTGACGCGCTTTATCGGCGCCTTTATGGGCTTGGGATCGACGCCGAGAACCTTCAGAGAATCCGCACACTTCTCGCGAACGCGTTCGACGGCATATGGCATGAACCTGTCGAACCACACGAGCGCGTCCTCCTCGTCCTTGACCCACGCCACTTCGATGTCCATCTGGATGGCCTCGTTGATGTGGCGCGGCGTGTCATGCTTTTCCGCACGGAAGACCGGCGTGACGATTGACACTCGGTCAAGTCCCGTGGCCATGAGCATCTGCTTGTAGAGCTGCGGGCTCTGCGCGAGGAAGGCCTCGCGGTCAAAATACTTCACGAAAAAGAGTTCCGCCCCGCCCTCGCTGGCTGCGCCGATTATCAGCGGCGGGTTTATGTTGACGAACTTCTGCTCGTCAAAGAACTCTAAAAATGATATTTTGAGCGCGCTCGCGACCTCGAAGATGGCGGCGACCTCAGGTTTCCGCAGGTCTATGAAGCGGGCGTCTAAACGTGTTTTTAGCTCGGCAGGCGTCTTCTTCGTGACGACCTCCATCGGCAGCGGCGTCTCGGCCTCGTTGATGACACGGACGTCTATCGGAACTATCTCGTACCCGCCAGGAGCCTGCTTGCTCGCCTTCACGGTTCCTTTCACGGCTATTACAGATTCACGGTTCAGGCCGTCGAGTTTCTTCATTATAGCAGGCGAAGCCACGCCCTTCTTGGCAATTATCTGGGAGGACCCGTACCGGTCCGCCAGCTGTATGAAAATGAGATTGCCGCTTCCGCGGATGGCGCGCGCCCATCCCATGACAACGACCTCGGAGCCGTCGTCAGCTCCGCTGAGTTCCTTGCTGTACTTCGTGCGCGCCCAGTCGCCTATATTTTCCATGCCCTTATTTATGGGGACTTGGCTTTAAAGCTTTTGACTTTTTTGCAGGCTTGCTGCCGGACGTGCCGTCCGAGTTGGCGCTGTGATAGAACTTCAGGTTCTCGTCGAGAAATTCCTTGTCCCTCCTCCACATCTTCCTCACCTTGCTGATCCATACGATGAAATGATGCTTTGTCTCGAACATGCCCTCTGCATGGCCGTTGTCATAGGCCTTCTCAAAGGCATTGGTCAACATATGCACAAAGTCCTCCTTGCCGGGCTCCCCCTTGTGCGACATGCAGTACAGGCGCATCATCTCCTCGTAGTAGGGGTTGATTGCATCGCAGAGCCTTTCCAGCTTCGGATCGCCCTCCTCGAGGCTTCCCAGTAGCTCCTCTGCCTCCGCAATCATGCTGTCATACTTGTCTTCGTTGAGCTCTCCTCTGACCATGCCCAATGTGGCAGTTGCAATAATGTGCACGCCCTTGATGTTCTTGTTCTCGATTCTGGCTTTATCGTAGAGCTTTTCCAGGCACTTGTAGTATCCGTCCATTTCAGAAAAGCACCTGCTTGCTTCGTCTATGTCCTTCTTGTCCATCGCATCCTTGAACATCTCGCCGAAGTTCCTGAAGGCCGCCTCGTTGTAAGAAATCCTGAACTTTTCGAACACCAGAAACCGCCTCACGCCTTGTAGGCCTTGCCTACGATGTAATCGTCCACCAGGCCCTTGTATTCGTCGACATCGCTGCACCTCGGATAGTTGCAGAGGTCGCTCTTCGGCCCTGCGGCATACTCCCTGCCCGGCTCTGATGCCGGATCGTACAATATCCTCGGCGCGTGGCGTGATTCCATATATAATATAGGGGATAGAAAACTACTTAAGGCTTTGTTATCGAGGCCATGCGGACCTTGAAAACCAACGTTTTCCCGGCAAGCGGGCCGCTGTTGCCGTACGCCTTCTCGGGCGGTATCGTGAGCGTCCTTTCCTCATCGACGGCCATGCCCAACACGCCCTCGTCGAAGCCTGCGATCATCTGGCCCGCGCCTGCAACGAACGTGAGGGGCGCTCCCCCTTCGTTGCTGTCAAAGACCGTGCCGTCCTCGAGGGTGCCCGTATAGAAGACCGAGACCGTGTCGCCTGCTGCAACCGTCTGACCGGTCACGCAGCCGGACGCCAGAACAACTAACAGCAGCATTAACGCCAGCTTCATGCGATCAACCTATGTAACGCCGTGAGGGCGTCTCGATCGTCCTTGCGGCGCTCTCCTTCTTCGACTGGAGAAAATCCTTGTAGCTGTTCCACACGCGCTTGCCCACGTCTGGCTTGAGAATCTTGACTATGGTATGCCTCGGGGCGGGCACCTTGTCCATCGGCCTGTAGTCGACGAGCACGTAGTCGCCCTTCTTTATCTTGGCCGCTATCTTCGGGTCCACGAGGAAAGTGAGCACGTTCTCGTCCCACATGTCGACGACCGCCTGGACGGAACTGTCAGAACTCTCCGTGTTCTTCGGAGAAAGGACCTCTTCGACTCTTCCTGGATGGTACATTGAATCAACCCCAGAATCCAATTAAATCCGCTATTATTTAAATTACTCCTTCCTGAGGCCGATCCTGCAGCTTATGCCCTTCTGCCTGTTCGCTATGTTTATCGTGCCTATGTCCTTGTCGTCGTAGTACGGCTGGGAGAACATGCTGCTGCCGGTGTACCTCGCCCCCTGCTTCCTGTCAAGCATGTCCGCGAGAACGACGCGCTCCTCCTTGGAGTCGATTATCTCTATGTTGAAGCGCCTGGCTTCCTTCATCGCGCCCCTGAACCTGTCGCCGATGTTCCCTTCGATGAACTCCTCGTACTTCTTCAGGGCGTCCTCCTTGAACCTCGCGTTCATGTAGACCGCGCTTGCCCTGAGGCTGCTCTTCAGGCTCAGGTTGGCTCCTTCGATCGTGTCCATATTGACCGGTGAACCATTGGTTAAAAAAGGATTTAAATCCTTTTCTGACCTAAGTTATAACAGCCAAGGAGAAGGATGCTCGGGCAGCAGAATCCTAATGGCGGCGCTGCCCCCTATTTTCTTTAAATCTTTGACATTTCTATCAAGAGGCATGTACGAGGTGGAATGCTGCCTGGGGTCCGCAGTGGCGGGAGGGTCGCTGATGCTCGGAAGCTACTTCTATTTCATGCACAGCCTTGAGTTCTCGGTCAGCGAGAACAGGCGGGTCGAGGCCAGGTACAAGGAACTATGCAAGACGTACGAAGGCAAGGACGAAGCGGCATCGGAGTTCAGGAAGGAGATGCTTTCCATGTTCAAAGAAGCGAAGCGGAGGGCTGCCGAAGAGGGCTGGTTCGTAACCTCTGGAACCAGGAAACGACTGAAACGTGACTGGCAGGCCGACATCAACGTCCTCGAGGGCATAGACCCTTCAACACCAGGATCGTACATCAAGGTCAAGAACGTCTTCAAGAAGACCGGGCAGTGGAACGATGATTATGACAAGACAGAGAAATCGCCACATTGACAGGGACATAGCGGGCGTGGTTGGCTTCATAAACAGCTATACCGGCTACGAGACGCTCGGCAGCTGCTTCGGCCACGGCAGGTATCCGACGACCGTCGTCGTGCGGGACATGGACGGGACGGTCTTCGAGCTCTTCTCAAGGCTCGTGATACCGAGGAAGCGCAACTTCTATCGGAGAGACGGTGACGGTTACTACTTCATACCGGAAGTTTCTGAAGAAGTTCGCTGATTTTTGCTAATAACGGGCTTATAATCCAATAATCAAAACATATGTTCTACTATACAAAACGGTTTATATACCCTATTAGAAATAATCTATTGGCGATTACGTAGTTGAATACAAACTTTTTGGCGAAAGTCTGTGTTCATTGAATTTGGCGATTCAAGTCGAACAGTGTTAGCTCTCTAATTCGAAAATCATTGGCGTGATTCTCGAACTTGTTCTAAAAGTAAGTATCATGCTCATGGTATAAAAGCATTTCGCTTTTACATGACATACGTTCCAGGGCAAAGGCCCTACATAGCGGCAGTGGGTTTAACCTTTTTAAAAGTGCGCTTGGCGCACACGCTTAGTTTCGCGGGCAAAAATCCGCGAAAAGAAAGAGGTAGAAAAAAATGAATACGATGATACAGAGCGCCTTTGACAAGGCGTTCGGCGGAAACAACCAGGCAAAGACAGCAAATGCCCCTGGGGTCCAGGGAAGGATAGAAGATGCGGAAAAGGTCGACTGGGAGGCAAAGTGCGAGGAAGAGTTCGACATACACATGCACAAGGCGAAGATAATGGTCATCGGCTGCGGTGGTGCAGGCTGCAACACTGTGACAAGATTGACCGAAATGGGAGCGTCAGGAGCTGACATTATCGCTCTCAACACGGACGCGAAGCACCTTAGCATAACAAAGGCGCACAAGAAGCTGCTTATAGGAAAGGACACGACCAGGGGACTCGGCGCAGGCGGATACCCGAAGATCGGAGAAAAGGCAGCTGCAGAAGACAGGACAAAGATAAAGCAGATGCTGGAAGGTGCGGACCTTGTCTTCCTTACAGCCGGACTCGGAGGAGGAACCGGAACAGGATCAGCGCCTGTAGTCGCTGAGATAGCGAAGAGCAACGGTGCAATAGTCATCGGTGCGGTAACAATGCCTTTCAGGATGGAAGGAACGAGAATTCAGAAAGCAGAAGACGGACTCTCGAAACTACGACAGGTGACGGACACGGTCGTTGTCATAGAGAACCAGAAGCTGCTCGAATACGCGGGAAGCATGCCCCTTGCTCAGGCTTTCGCATTGGCGGATGAGCTCATCTCGATGATGATAAAGGGCATAACAGAGACGATAACAGTCCCGTCACTGGTAAACCTGGACTTTGCAGACGTAAAGGCTGTGATGAGCTGCGGCGGAGTTTCGGCAATTTGCGTGGGCGAAAGCGACTCACAGAGCAAGATAAAGGATGCTGTGTTAAAAGCAATAAATCACCCATTGCTTGAAGTAGACTACCAAGGTGCTCTGGGCGCAATGGTGCACGTAATTTGTGGACCTGACTGCACTCTAGCAGAGATCAACGAGGCTGGTGAGCTTATCTCCAAGAGACTGTCGCCTGAGGCGCAGATAATCTGGGGAGCAAGAGTAATGCCGGAATATACTGGCAAGGTGCAAATCATTGCCATTATAACTGGTGTGAAGTCACCGTACCTGCTTGGTCCGATGCAAACCGAGGAAAGAGCCAAGAACGCTGAGAATGAATTTGGCATTCCGGTGATCATGAGATAAAGAGGACAGCCGACCTGATATTATTCTCTCAACCCCTTTGGTCGGCTTTGGGGGGCGTAACGCCCCCCGCTACTTCATTTTCACGGTGACAAAAAATGGACAAAAAGGCGCTCGAGGAGCTGTTCATAAAGCATTTCGGCGAGGTCGAGGAATGTGCAAAAAGAGCTAAGTGACATACCGTACTTCCTGCTGTTCAGGAGCAAGAACAACTGAGGCGGCCGCATGACAATCACTATACCTGTGGAAGTCGCTGCGAAAGCCGTAGACGTGCCGCTGCTCGTCCAGGCAGAAGAATATTTCAAGGACGGCCAACGGGCGCTCGCCGAGGACATCATCAGGTACGATTTCAACATGAAGTACTGGAGCCTGCCGGCGGAGCTCGCCGACAACCTGATAGACAACCAGACGAAAGAAACGATGGAGACGTGGCGGATATTGTATGACGATAGTGACGCATAAATCCTTTTCTTCTCAAGAAGAGAGCATGCCCAGACTGAACGAGGCCGGCGAAAAGGTCGCAGACAAGATAATCGGGCTCATAGGCAACGGCAGCTTCGACACCAAGAGGACCGCATGCATCTACACCGAAGCGGGCGACATGTTCACGATATACGTGGGGTTCACCTATTCCAAGAACAGGCCGGAAGAGAACATGGTCATGGCGGCAAAGTACGCCGTCAAGGGAATGACGGAAACGGACGACCTCTTCGTCGAGGTGCCTGCGAAAATAATGTTCGCGCCCAGGGACAAGAGCGTCTACTTGTCGGCCAGCATGGAGCACCTGAAGGAGGACGTTCTGATACTTTCATCTAAGCAGCGGACGGTAGAGGCGTACCTCTGTTCTGTCGGGAAGAAGACCGACGAGCTAATCTATGAGATAAACATCGACAAGGTGTCCGTTCCCAGGGAGGAGACCATCATCGAGCGCATGGATGGCATACTCAACGGCAAGAAGGCGCCCAGCAACGACACGGAACTGCTCGACAGGCTGATGGAAGAACTCAAGAAGTGATTTCTACGGCTCTTCCTTCCAGCGCGTCGGAAGGACATTGAACTTGTCGTGCTTGACCACGTCCGTCAGAGGCAGCCTCGCCGGCTTGTCCGGACTCTCTTCGGGCCAGCCTATGGTTATTATCGCGCACGGCCTAACGTATGCGGGAATCTCAAGCAGGAGCGCGACCTTCGATTCCGCGAACCCGCCGACCCAGCAGGAGCCGAGCCCTAGCGCATTCGCGGCCAGAAGTATGTTCTCGCAGGCAGCTGCGACGTCCTGGATGATGTAGAGCCGCTCGCCGCGCTCGCCGAATATGTCCCTTGCGCCCTTCATTGTCACGCAGGCCACTATGAGGACAGGGGCCTCGGCTATCCAGCTGTCCCCCTCGTAGCACGCCTCCGCTAGCAGCTTCCGTGTCTCGTAGTCGCGGACGACTATGAACTCCCAGGGCTGCTGGTTGCCCGCCGACGGCGCATGCGTCGCAGCCAGGAGCAGCGTCCCGACCTCCTTGTCGCTGACGTCCTTGGAAGAATAACGGCGTATCGACTTGCGCGTGAGAATGTTCTCTATCACGGCCTTCTCTATGACCTTCCGGTCCACGGGCTTCTTCCTCGTGCCGAACTTGGCCATCGTCTTGAACACCATGCATAGAATTCGCCAAGGAAACTTATAAGGCTTTCCTCGGACTAAGCGGCGGTCCGTTTATTTCACAAAGGCCATGTAGAGATCAGTCTGGCCGTCCTTGTCCGATTCGTAAATCACGCTCTTTCCGTCCGGAGAGAACTGAGCATTCGGCTGGGTATGCACCGCCAACGAGCTGTCGTAACTGTTGCCGTGCCCGATCAGGACCTTCCTTTCGTCGCTCCCGAGCGAGAGCAGGACTATCTTCTTGTAGTATTGACCGGACGGAACTGGGACTGGATCGGGCGTCATCAAAAACGTCTCGCCGTCGCTGGCCCACACACCGTGACCGCGCAAATCTTCGAATTCCTCGGTCTTGTTCCCCTGCAAGTCGACTATGTAGCCTTCGGAGCCGCAGAGCACCAGCTGCTTCTGCACGTTCACATCATAGTGCGAACAGACCGCAGAAAGCCTCTTTTTACTGCCGTCCATGCTGATAAGATACGGCACATTGTACCATCCGCTGAAATCCCTGTCCTTGCCCCTGGTCAGGGCGATGACAACATCATTGCTTACAAAAATAGGATGATCGAAATAAAACACTTCTTTCTGATCCGCTTCAAAGAGCTGCTTGTATTCGCTCCCGTCTGTTTTGATGGTCAAAAGGTACTTGTGCGCCTCGGTGTTTTCCTCGACAAAAAGGAGCCGCTGACCGTCCGGACTGGCATGGATGAAGGTTATCCATAGGTCCGTCGGTATCTTGATCTCCTTTTCTGCCAGCGTGTTGGCGTCCACGACCAGGATCCTTCCCGTGTCGCCGATGTATATTTTGCTCCCGTCCTTCGACCAGCAGGGCGCCCATCCGAAGCTGCTGCTCTCCCTCACGAGCCTTATCTCACCGCTCGCGATATCCACGGTATATATCCTGTACTGGCCGTCCCCTCTGTCCGACCTGAAAAGGAACTTCTTGCCGTCAGGGCTGAAGTAGCTCGGTTCCTGGTAGAAAATCCTGTCTTCGCCCGAATTGTTTGTCAGGCGCCAAACGGTCACAGAACCATCTTCAAATATTGTTTTCTCAGACGGGTATTCCTTCACCACGCTGCTTTGCTGCTGAGATACGCAGCCGCTGATGAGTATGACCGATACTGCCAGAATCGCTGTCAGGATGCGGGCTGTTTTGTTCGGCATCTTAATTCACTTGCTATCTCGTTTTAATTAAATATTGACTGCCGCCTTTAAATTCATGAGCCTTAGTCAAGGATTTAAAGCTTGTTTCCCTAATCCTAGTCATGGCACTGGAAACGCAGATTTTCAGATTTTTGTCGCTGATGATGGGCATACTCGCAGGGGAGCTGCTCACCTACAGGACATTCGGAAAGCCCAAGCACCTCGTCGCTTCTCCCAAGGTCACAACGGACGACCAAGCCGCCAAGATAGTGAACGGTTCTTTCAAGAAGAAATTCAACATCATGCTGGAAAGGCTCGACAAGAAGCTCAAGCCCGCATACAAGGACCATGACACCGAACGTTCTGCAATAGTCGGAAAGCTCGGCAATGACGGATTCATAATATAGCAGAAATTTTTCTACTGCAACTTCCTTATCTTCTTGTCCAGCTCGGCTATCTTCTCGCTGAACTCCCTGCCCATCACTTTCAGCTCCTTCTCGACGTCGTCCATCGTGATGCCACCCTTCGACGAGGTCGGACGCCTCTCAAGGGCGCCCAGGCGCTTCTCGATGCTGCCCGCGGCCTTCTTCCTGGGCACACAATCATCATGATCGAGCCTCTCCTCGATGCTTGCAAGATCCTTCTTGATATTCCTTATGACGGTCAGCTTCTCCATGGACCTGCTAGAAGAATCCATGTGCAGCTCCGCCAGGCGCTCGTTCATGTCCACTACGGTCTTCTCGAGCTTCTCTATTCTCTCCTCCATGTCTCCCATGAATAGTATTCGGGAAGAAAAGCATTTAAGCATGACATCAAGCTTTTTTAAGCAGCGCGACCGATATAGTAGTCATGCACTATTCTCTGCTGGCTGACGCATACGAGGAGCTCGAAGGCGTGCCTTCTAAATTGAAAAAGACGGAAATACTCGCCAAGCTGCTCAAGGAGACGCCGACGGACGACCTGGAAACCGTCGTGCTGCTCGCAACGGGCAACGTGTTCCCCTCATGGTCCGAGGAGGAGATCGGCGTGGCGGAGAAGATGATGGTCAAGGCGATAGCCAAGGCATGCGGAGCAGCCGATTCTGACGCTGTAAAGATGTACAAGAAGACCGGGGACCTCGGGCTCACGGCCGAGGAGATGGCCAAGTCCAAGAGGCAGAAGAGCCTCCTGCACAAAGCACTTACGGTATCGATTGTTTCTGACAACATCAAAAAACTTTCCGGGGTCGGGGGCAAGGGCTCGCAGGAGAGGAAGATGTCCCTCATAGCCGAACTGCTCGTATCGGCGAAACCCAAGGAGGCGAGATACGTCGTCAGAACGGTGCTCCAGGAGCTGCGCATAGGCGTGGCCGAAGGGATAATCCGCGATTCCATAGCAAAGGCGTTCGACGTCAACGCGGACGCCGTCGAGAACGCCTATTTCCTCAATCAGGATTACGGCCTTGTCGCCAAGATAGCCAGGAAGTCCGGCGAGGCCGGGCTGAAGAAGGTGGGCGTCGAGCTCGGGAAGCCAATATCCGTTCTATTGGGCGAAAAGGCCCCGAGCCTCAAGGAGGCAATTGACAGCTTCGACAGGGTCGCGCTGGAGGTCAAATACGACGGCATGCGCGTGCAGATACACAAGAACGGGAAGCGCATCTGGCTCTACACCCGCCGGCAGGAGAACGTCACCAAGCAGTTCCCTGACATAGTGCGCTTCGCCGAGAAGTTCCTGAAACCTAACGCGTGCATCGTGGAAGGCGAGGCGCTGGCCGTTGACCCGAAGTCAGGCAAGCCCGTGGCTTTCCAGATGCTGTCCCAGCGCATCAAGCGCAAGTACGACATCGAGAAGACCGTCAAGGACATCCCGGTGGAAGTGAATCTTTTCGACATCGTTTACCTGAACGGGCGCGAGCTGTTCGACGTCCCGTTCCACGAGAGGCGCAAGCTGCTCGAGGAGAGCATGAAAACCTCGCGTGGCGAGTTCCAGCTGGCCGAGCAAATAGTTACGAAGGACATCGCCAAGGCGGAACGCTTCTACAATGACTCGCTCAAATCAGGCCAGGAGGGCGTCATGGTCAAGAACCTCGATTCGAAGTACGTGTTCGGGCGCAAGGTCGCAGGCGGCTGGCTGAAAGTGAAGCCGGTACTCGAAAGCCTGGACCTCGCAATAATCGGCGCAACATGGGGGACCGGCAAGCGCGTGGGCGGCATGGGCTCCTTCGTGCTCGGCGTTCTTAACGACGAGACTGGCAAGTTCGAGGAATGCGGCATGCTCGGCACGGGCATCAAGGAGAAGTCGGGCGAGGGCGTGACGACCCTGACGGAGCTCACGAAGCTCCTCAGGCCGCACATCGAGTCCGAGAAAGGCAACCACGTCACCATACATCCGAAGGTCATAATCGAAGTCCAGTACGAGGAGATACAACAGAGCCCCACGTACTCATCGGGCTACGCTTTAAGATTTCCAAGAATGATTCACGTGAGGTACGATAAATCTGCAAGGGATGCCGACACGCTGTCGCGCCTGAAGGAGATATACAAGATGCAGAAGGGGAGGCGCAAGTGATGCTTGTTCTGGGCATTGATGAAGCGGGGCGCGGTGCTGTTGTCGGTCCGCTCGTGATAGCCGGTGCGCTAATCGACGACAAGCACGAGCCCGAGCTGAGGAGGATCGGCGTCAGGGACAGCAAGCTGCTCACGCCCAAGAAGCGCGAGTTCCTCTTCGACAAGATCAAGGCGCTGTGCAAGGACTTCGTCATACTCAAGATAACAGCCGAGGAGATCGACCTGACGCGCAAGCGCATAAACCTCAACCTGATAGAGGCCGAGCACATGGTCAAGATAATGAAGAAGCTGAAGGCCGACAAGGTGATAGTCGATGCGCCGCAGGCCTCGACGGAGAAGTTCAAGAACATACTTCTCGGCATGCTCAAGGCCGACGCCAACATAGTCTCGGAGAACAAGGCAGACGTGAAGTATCCGATATGCAGCGCGGCCTCGATACTGGCGAAGGTCGAGCGCGACGCGGAAATATACAATATAAAGAAGGAAGTAGGGTTCGATTTCGGCGTCGGCTATCCGCACGACGCGCGAACGATAGCGTTCGTGAAGGCGGCAATAGACCATCCCGTATTCTCAAAATACATCCGCCACAGCTGGATAACGACAGAAGAGATAAAGAGCAAGCGAAAGCAGAAGAGCCTTGGCGACTTCAAATGATCATCGATAGAGGACCGAATCCATGTCGTTCCCTTTGACAGGAAATAAGCGCACTGATTCGATCCGACCTTCGACAATTTGATCTTTGGTTTGACTAATTACTTGCCTGCGTATTCCCCTACGGTATAACGTATATGCTATATATTCGCTTTTAGTTTTGTCATCATAAATTCCAATAGATAAGTTCCCGAGTATCTCATGGTCTTCTGGCGTCTCTGCCTCGAGCGTCAAGCCGGACTGGTCCACCTTGACCTTCATATCAGTTCCCGTCCCTGGCCTTCTGCATGGCGAGCCACGTCTCGTAATCGAACTTGTCCCTCGCGCGCTTCTCCATGCTCTCGAAGAACTCTATCATCATAAAATCACATCTCGAACTCGTATCCTTTCTCGTTCGTGAACGCCTCTGCCCTCGCCCTTTCCTTGACGGCCGTGCCTGCCGGACCTTCCAATGGCGCTATCTCGAAGGCCAGCTCCTCGGTGTCCTTCGTCGAGTCATTCTCGCCCTTGGACCCTGCATATATCAAAGTATAATCGCCGTGCATTGCTTCGCGGGCGGCGCTGTTGAACTTGTAGAGCTCGTCCTTGTCAGCCAACGTATCGGCCTTAATGACCACGTGCATCTTCCCGTCCTTTTCAACTATGTTGAGCTTCATAAAAATCAATGAGAAACAAATCACTTGATGTACTTCTTTTCGCGCTTCTCGGCCTTCTCGACGGCATCCTTGAGCTTCTTTGCCTCGCCCGGCTTGGACCTGACATACCAGACGGCCGATGTGCCGAATATCACCAGCACTACCAGCAGCCCTGTCAACGGGGCGTTCGAAGCGAGCAGCGAAAAGTATCCGCCCAGCGTCATCGTGGGCTGCTCGTTCTCGGGCGGCGAGATGACCGTGCTGTTCCCGACGGACGTCTCGTTGGTTATCAGCAGCAGTATCCTTCCGTTCGATTCAGCGCCCTCCTTGGAAACGACCTTGATGTGCATGGTCTTGGCTCCGATCGCCTCTGTCTTCGGGACGTTCACCGTCACCGTCGTCGTGAACGACTCGTTGGTCTTCAGGTGCGACACTGTCGTGTCGAGCGTCACCCAGCTTACCGGTATGCCCTGCATCGTCATCGTCACGTCGGTGAGCTCTATCTCCGTCCTGCTCGTTATAATTATCTGGAACGAAGCCGACTCTCCGGGGATTATCTTGACCTCCTTGGGCGCGGTTATCTCTATCGCGAGCGGTATCAGCCTCATGCTCGTCTCCCCTGTGTTGCCGCTGTTGCCTCCCGAGCCGCCACCATCAGGATTGCAGCCGATACATGGAGGTATTATTGATATCAATATGTTGGTCATCGGCCCGTCTCCGTAGTGACCGAACCTGTCGGTGCATCCGACGAACGCCTGATGGGTTCCGGACGTGAAGCTGTAATCGTAAGAGACCGTCCCGTTCTGTACCGGCGTACCTGACATTGTTCCGGCAGCGCTCCCGTCCATGTAGAGCGTGCACGAATCAACGCGCGTGTCATCGTTCACATCAGCATAGACCGTTATCACGCCAGGGTCGCCCGAGACAGGCGTCACAGCGCTCACGTTCGGATTGTTGGCATCTATCATGACCGTGCCGTTCTCGTCTATGTAGATGTAGACGGCCTGCCACGCCATGTTGCCTGCATAATCGGTCGCGTTGGCATATGCAACGTGAGTGGTGTTGTTCCCTGTCGGTATCTGGTAGGTTCCCGTCCAGTTCGTTATCACGAACCCGCTGATGGCGAGGTATCCCGCGTACGACCAGTCCGTCTCGTTGAACGTGGCCTTCTTGACGGCGACGTTGTCCCACAGATACATGTTCACCGTGACATTGTCGCCTGGCGACGGGTTCAGGTTCGTGAACTCTATCCCGCCTATGATGGGCGGAATCGTATCGGGCCCCATGAGCAGCCATGTGATGTTCGTAGGCGTGTCATAAGTGTTACCGTCATAGATTATCGTGCCGTTGTAAAGGAAGCCGTCAGTGACGTTCGCATCTATCACTGTCATGTTGATTATGGTCGAGTTGATTATTACCGAATCATCTACTGTCGAGTCCTCGACGTATGAGCTGTTCATAGTCGAGTTGTGTATTATTGAATCTATCACAACCGAGAGCTTCACTATCGAATCCTGTATCACCGAGTTCCAGACGTACGAATCGCACACGTACGACCTGAGTACGTCCGAATACCAGATCTTCGAATCGCATATGTTGGACTTCGTTATTGTCGTCCATATTATCTCGTTGTAGTCCAGCTTCTCGTTCGTGGTCAGGTAGTATCCGTCATTCATGCTTATGTTGGACTGGTTCTGGATGAGCGAGTTGTTCATCCATGTGTCGTATATCTTTGAGTTCTGCTTGACAGTCGTGTTCTCGGACGTCGGCAGGTTGACAGCCGGGTCGACCGTGGATTCCTCTATGTACATGTTGCTGATCACCTTGTTGGTAACGTTCGAGTCTATCACCGTCGAGTTCGTGACTACCGAGTTGACTATGATGTTCTCTGCGCTGTCCGAAGAGCAGTATATCGTGCTGACGCCCGACCATATGTTAGCATAGGTCTCGTTGTACCATGTCCCGTCGATGGTGCTGTTCTTTATGTAGGTCAGACACGGTATCGTGAAGTACCTGTCCGCGTTGGCCTCGTTGCCTGCGTCGTCCTGAGCATAGAAGACCGCGTGGTGCGTCTGCTTGTGCGCAAGGCCGGTCATGAAGTAGCTCCACTTGGCGCCGTCGTACGCAAGCGAATGCACCGCCCCGCCGTCAACGCTCACGTTCACCCAGTTGCCGTCGTCATCGAGCGTCGCGTTCGCCCATATGTTGACCACCTGGTAGGTCTGGTTGAGCGGGCTGAGTATCGTTATCGTCGGGGGCGTCACGTCGGGGACCCTTGCGAAGTACGTCACCGTGCCCGACGCCGTATAGTTCTCGTTGCCAGGGAACCATGCCGTTATGTTGTAGTTCTTTTCCAGGCTCAGTGTCCTTGACGCAGCCAGCGGGCTCGTGCCAGAAACTTCAGTAGCATCGTGCCTCAGGTAGAACGTCACCGGCGCATCGAGCGTCGCAGTGAAGTTCGCCACGTCGTTAATCGCGTACGTCCTGTTGCCCTCGGTCCCGTTCAGGTAGAGCTTGACCGCCGTTGAGGCCTTGTCTATAGTCGCCTTCATGGTCTGCGTTGTGAACGCCGTGTAGTTCTCGTTGCCGTTGTACTTCGCGTAATACTCGTACGTTCCTGCAGGCAGCGTTGTCGCCTCAGGATTGTTCGTCGCTATCCCGTTCCTGTAAAGCACCGCGAGGCTCTGCAGGCCAGGCACGCTGATCGTGCCGTTCACGTCAATAGCCGTCGGGTAGGTGGCTGTGCTGTTCGATGCCCACTCCGCCCCGTCCTTGTAGAGCATGATGTCGGTCGTGACCTTGTTCACTGTGAGCGTGTGCATCGCGCTCGAGCCGGTGTAGTTCTCGTTTCCGTCGTTGACGGCAGTGTAGTTGTACGTTCCAGCTGCGAGCGTCGCAACTTCAGGGTTGCTCACGATATTGCCGTTCCTGTAGAGGGTGAGCGTGAGCGTCGATGTGGTCGCTGTCGCGTTCGACTGCGTCCCATATGTTATGGCCTTGCTTGACTCGGCGTTGTCTATGTAGAGGTGCGTGTCAGTCGTGGCCTTGTCGATTGCCATCCTTCTTGTGGCAGTCGTGAACGCAGTGTAGTTCTCGTTGCCTGCATAGCTCGCGTAATAATCATATGTGCCAGCTGCCTGCGTCATGCTCTCAGGGTTGCTTGCGGCGATGCTGTTCTTGTAGAGCGTGATCGAGCCCTGCAGGTCCGGAACATCGATCGTGGCGTTGATGCCAGCTGCTGTCGGGTAAGTGGCTGTCGAATCAGCTGTCCACTCTGCCCCGTCCTTGTAGAGCTTGATGTCCGTGACGTGCTTGCTCACAGTGAGGGTCCACTCTGCCCTCGATCCCGTATAGTTCTCATTGCCGTCATTCACGGCCGTATAGTTGTACGTGCCTGCGGCGAGCTGCTCGATGTCAGGGTTGCTGGTTGAAACGCCGTTCCTGTACAGAACGAGCGTGAGCGCGCTTGTCGTCGCCGTGGCGTTCGTCTGCGCGCCGTAAGCTACCGACTTGCCCGCCTCTGCTCCGTCTATGTACAGGCGTGTCGTTGTCGAGGCCTTGCCTATGACCAGCTCCCTGGTTGCGGTCGTGAAGGCCGTGTAGTTCTCGTTGCCTGCATAGTCAGCATAGTAATCATACGTTCCTGCAGTGTGTCCGAGGCTCTCCGGGTTGCTTATGGACGTGCCGTTCTTGTAGAGCGTGATCGAGCTCTGCAATCCGGGCACGTTTATCGTGGCATTGATGTCTGTCGTAGTAGGATAGGTTGCAGTGGCGTCCGCAATCCATTCAGTTCCGTCCTTGTAGAGCGTGATGACTGTCGTGAACTTGTTGACGGTCAGCATCCACTCTGCGCTCGAACCTGTGTAGTTCTCGTTTCCGTCGTTGACGGCAGTATAATTATACGTTCCGACCGCAAGGGTCTCCACGTCAGGATTAACGACCGCAACGCCGTTCCTGTAGAGGGTCAGCGTCAGGTCGCTTGTAACTGCCGTGGCATTCGACTGCGGGCCGTACGTTATGGCCTTGCCGGACTCGATACCGTCTATGTAAAGATGAGTGGTCGTCATAGCCGGATTGATCGTGAGCATCCTTTCGACCCTTGAACCGGTATAGTTCTCATTTTCATCGATGTATGAAGTGTAGTTGTATATTCCGGCTGCGAGCTGCTCGGTGTCAGGGATGAACGCGGCGCCCGGTATGTTCGTTACCGTGGTTATGTTGTTCACGTACGGGTACGTCTCGACCGCGTCCGCCGTCCACTCCGCCCCGTCCTTGTAGAGCGCGATGGTTGTAACGAACTTGTTGACCGTCACCGTGAACGTCACGTCCGAAGCAGCGCTGTAGTTCTCGTTCCCGGCGTCGCCGACCTTGTAGACATAGTAGCCGGCTGCCAGAACGACATCCTGGTTAAGCTCGCCGCTCACATCGGTTCCGTTCCTTGTGATTGTGAATGTTCCGGAGGTCGAACCTGCCGTCACGTTCAGCGCGTCGCCGTACGTGAGTACGATGTCATTCACCTGGCTGTTGAGCTCAAGGTGCGCCGTGTTGGCCGCCTGATTGATCGTAAGCATGCGGGTGACGCTCGCCCCTGTGTAGTTCTCATTGGCATCGAAATAAGCGGTGAAGTTGTACGTGCCTGCTGCGAGCTGCTCGGTGTCGGGGTTGCTGTCAGCAACACCGTCCCTCAGGAACGTGAAACCGGCTATGTTCGCCGTGGCGTTTATGTTGTCCGTGTACGGGTACGTCTCGACCGCGTCCGCCGTCCACTCAGCTCCGTCCTTGTAGAGCATGATGCTCGTCGAGGCCTTGCTTATTGCCAGCGTCCACTCGGCCCTTGAGCCAGTGTAGTTCTCGTTGCCGTCATTGACAGCAGTGTAATTATATGTCCCGACCGTAAGCGTTTCCACGTCAGGATTGCTGATTGAAACGCCGTTCCTGTACAGAACGAGCGTGAGCGCGCTTGTCGTCGCCGTGGCGTTCGTCTGCGAGCCGTAGACTATCGACTTGTCGGATTCCGAGCCGTCTATGTACAGGCGTGTCGTTATCGAGGCCTGATTAATCGTAAGAGAGCCCGTGACGTTCTTTCCGAAGTAGTTCGTTGACTCCGCGTACTCGCACCTGTAATCGTAGTTCCCTGCAGCGAGCGTTGAAACGTCGCTTATGCTGTCCGAGCCCGTCGCGACCTGAACGTCATTCCTGTAGAGTGTCAGCGTGTGCGTTGTGTCGCCCGTGACCTTGGCGCACGCGGCCGTGGTCTCCGTGCCGTAGACGACGGGCGCTGAAGGCGTTATCGTGAGCGTTATGCCGGAATTGATCTTGTTCACCGTGAGCGTCCTTGTCACGCTCGTGTCCGTGTAGTTCTCGTTTCCCGTGGCATTGTAGACGTAGGCATATGTGCCGGCATCCTTCGTGCCGCTATCGGTTATCAGCGAGCCCGTGTCGACCTGCGCGCCGTTCCTGTAGAGCGTGTACGTGAAGCCATCATTGTACACCTCGGCCGTGTCTATGAACGCAAGGGCTGTCGTTGCCGCACCGTAATCGACCGTGAGGTCTGCCTCGTACGGTGTGACGTTCGATACTATTTCCGTGCTGTTCAACGCAAGGTGCACCGGCAGCGCTATCTGATTCAGGGTGAGCGTCTTCTCGTCCGAAGCGCCCGTGTAGTTTTGCGTCGCCGGATAGTCGCAAGTATAATTGTGCGAACCCGCGGAGAGCCTCTCGCTGGTTGACGGGACCGGGCTGTACGTGCCACTCAGCTGGTAGCTGTTTTTCTGGACTCCGTCCATATAGGTGTACACCCACGAACTGAGGTCGCCGTCGTCTATTCCGCAGATGCTGTTCGACATCGTGCCGTAATCATGCGACACGGACGTATCGGGCGTCACGTTGAAGCTTATCTTCGGTGCGATCCTGCTTACCGTCACGGTCGTCTCGGCCGACGCCCCGTTGTAGTTGTCCGACCCGCCGTAGACGCATGTTATATTATACGTCCCGGCTGCGGAACTTCCGCTGTCCGTGTAAGAGTATGAGAGCTTCTCGAGGCTCGCGACGCTCACGCTGTCGGCGTACATGTCAAGGGTCCCGTCTATCGTGTCATCGTGGCCGGTCAGGTTGCACGTCACGACGAATGCCTCCTTGTAGTCCACCGGGTCCTTGTCAAGAGCGATTACAACGGCCGTGTCCTTCTTGACGATGGAGTAATCGGAATCGCCGGTGTTCGCCCAGTTGCCAGCGCCGTCCTTTGCCCTCCACGAGTACGCGTAGTCGCCCACATACAGGTTGCCCTGCACGGCGGAGAAGACGTCCCCGTCCTTGACAAGGAGCTGGTTTCCGCTCCCGTCCTTGTTCCACGTGAGCTCGTTGTCTATTCCGGGGCCCTTTATGTGGAAGATCACCCATTCGAGCTCCTCGTTGTCGGTCCATGTCATGTTGAACGTGTAATCAGCATCATACCCGTACGTCGCAGGGCTTGCCGGATCGACGTTGCCGTTGGAAGACGTCGGAGCCACCGCATCGACCTTGAACTCCTTGGCATTTGCCGTGAACGCTGCGTTCCCGGCGAAGTCCTTGGCAGCTCCGCAGATGTACTTGTGGCCCGTTATGTCGGTCTTGTCACTGTCAGTATAGGAGGCGTAGTTCGCAGGGCACGCGTCGTTCGTGTCCGAAACGTAGAGCTTGTACGTCGAACTGTCGCAGTTGCCCTCGGCATCCGTGCATGCGACGCTCGCCTGGGACGTCACGTTCGTCCACGCGTCCGCGTCAGGATTGTCGTTGACCGTGACGCTCGTCGGCGCGCTCTTGTCCAGCTTGAAGGTCTTCGAGTCCGTCGCGACGTTCCCCTTCTTGTCGGTGCACGTGGCGTCGAACGTGGTCGACTGCATGTTCACCGAGACCGTCGTAGGATTAACATAATGGGCATAGGCTGCTGCGTCCTGCCTGTATTGCGGCTGGGTCGAGGCGTCGATGCCAGACTGCGCGTCCGAGCAACCGACGGTCACGGTCACGTCGCTCTTGTACCAGCTGTTGTCGCCGTCCGGGTTCGCCGGATTGAGCGTTATCGCGAGCGTCGGAGGGGTGTTGTCGTTGTTGATCGTGATGTACTTCATGTTTATGCTCGTTCCGCCGGCAGAATTCTTGGCGATCGCCTTGAAGTAGCAGACGTTAGGAACATCGATCGACCTGCTGTTCCACGTCCTTGTGCACGGGTTGCTGAGGCAGGCCATCTCTCCGACCGCCGGGTCCACCGTGCAGTTGGAAGAGAGCTTGATGGAATTCATGTCCTTGGCGTCGCTGGCCGTCACTGAGATGTCGAAGTCCTGGCTCGTCCATGCGCTCGCCGGCAGCGAGAAGTTCGTTATAGCGGGCACGCCTGCAGCCACGGCTGCCATGCCTATTATGCTCAAAAAAGCTAAGAGCGTCAAAAGTATTTTTCCTATTTTCATAGCCTTGATCACCCTTCGGCAATTTCCTTCATGCGCACGACAAGCGACTTGTCAAGCATCACGTTGTACGTCCTCTCGCCGTTCGGGCTGCTGTACACTACCTCGAAATTGACGTACACGTCCTTGTCAGGTATGCTGGTCTTGATGTACATGCCCTCTCCGTTCGAAAGGTTGCCGTCGCTGAACTCGTCCGCCATCTGCCTGTCCATTATCTTGTTCGCGCTGTCAGGATCGGACTTGCTGAGATTGTCGTACACATACTTGAATGTCGCCCAGTCCCACTCGACGTCCTGGAAGGTGGTGTTGTCGTATATCGCCTTATGCTCCAGGGTCAGCGCATAGACCTTGAGCAGCGTCGGCGGCAACAGGCCGTTTGCCTCGTTCGGCCTGCCTTCGATCGCGTAGTTCTTGCTGGCGTTCAGCTTCGCGGTGGCGTTCCCTGCGCGCTCCACTCCCAGAGTGAACATCGCCGCATTGAACTCGCCGTTGCTCAGGTTGCCGTCGAAGTATTCCTGCCTCTCCGTAGCGTTCATCAGCTCCTCCCTTTCCGCAGGAGTCAGCCTGCTGTCCTCGATCACCGAGCGGAAGATGTACTTGTTGTCTATCGTGAAGCTCAGGGCGAACACCTTGTCGAGCTCCTCGACGGTGTTATTGAAGTCGTGCTGTATCATGGCTATTTCCGCCGCCTTCTTCTTCACGGTGTCGTTCGCGCCCTTCCAACCCGGCTTGTAAAGGTCCGTTATCTCCTTGGACAGGTTGGTTATCGTGTCGTTCGCCGCCTTCCACATCGGTATGTAAAAATCGGTTATGGTCCTGTTCGTCTTGTCCCAGCCCACCTGGTAAAAGTTGTGTATGGTGTCGTTCAGGGTGGCTATCGTGCCGTTCGCCTTGGCCCAGCCCGGCTGGTAAAGGTCCTTTATCAGGCCGTTGAGCGTGCTTATTTCGTTCTTCATGTTAGTAATCTTCCCTTCGTAGAACGCCACTGTGTTGTGCGTGGCGATGTTGCTCATGTAGAGCGCGTGCGATCCGTCGCTCTCCTTGCTTCCGTCGAGCTGGCTGAATGCCTTGCTCACCGGTCCGTCGTTCATCACGCTGAAGTTCTCCTTGAGCTCGAAGTGCGCCGAGAGGTTCGCCTTGTTGTTCTCGACGTCCTTCAGGTACAGCGGCATGCCGTTCACCAGCTTGACCTCCCCGGGCTTGAGCTCCACAATCTGCGGCGCCGTCTCCGTGTTCTTCTCCGTTATCTTGAACACGTACGCGTCCTTTGCCGCGGTCATCCCGTCGAAAAGGACGTTGTAATTTCCTATCAGGGCGCTTCCGTGCATGCCCACTTCCTTCTCGTCAAGGTCTATGTCCATCACGTGCTGCTCGGTCTCGGCATCGGCCGTGTACGTCCACTTGCCTTCCGTGAAGGCCGCCTGCCCGATGCTATAATTGTTCTCATTGATGACGTCGAGCAGGTCGTCTATCAGGACCCCTGGTATCTGCTCGCTGACGGTCTTCTTCGCCGTTGCGTTGACCTCTGATATCATGTCGCGGTACTCGACCACCAGGTCGTATCCGTTCTTCTCCCATATGCCGTGCACGTCGTCGATCGTGAGCACCTTCGAGTGCTTCAGCACCTGCTTGGTCTCCTTGTCGAACGCCTCTATCTCCCACGAGCCGTTCACCTTCGGCATGAGCGAGAAGTTGTAGTTCTTGGCTATCGTCCAGTCGGACGCGTTGAAGAACTGCTCGACATCCGAGGCGCTCAGCTCGACGACTATCTCGCCGTACTTGTCGTTGCCCATGTAATTGAAGAGCTTGCTGTGCTCGAAATCGGCCAGCAATACCTTGGCAGGAAGGCCGTGGTCCGCCCCTCCATGGTCCGTCGGCTCCAAAAGTATGTATGATGCTGCCGGGACTGTCGTAACTATTCCTGTCGTCAAAACCGCCTTTCCCAGTGTGACCGCATTGTCCCAGTCCCTAGCAAGAGTTATCTTAACCATATTATTCACCCTTCACCCTTTTTACTTTCTTCACCATTTTGGCACGTGCCTTTGGCACAGGACTCACTACCGGCCGCTTCGGCGCAGGCGGTGCCTCTATGCCCGCTACCTTTATAGTCTTTTCTGCGCGAACAAGCGCGTAAATGGAATTCTCATTGTCGTCCTTGTACTCACCGGTAAGGTACGATTCGGTCTCGTATGTGCCCTCGCTGTCCGTCAGGACCATGCACGGATCGCTCAGTTCCACCCCGTACATCTCCCCTTCCTCGGTGTGCTTGGGCATGTACACGAGCGCCACAGCGTCGACCTTCTTGCCCTTGCCGACGGCCTTCCTTGCCTTTGTTACAGAATCCTCGAGTATGGAAGGGACCGAGCAGTTGAGCGTCTCGTAGTCCACGACCGTCCTCAGCTTGTTGACGACGGGGTCTATGTCGAACGTGTACTTGCTCTCCTTTATCTTGACAAGCATGTCCCGTATGGTCCTGAACTCGTCAAGCATCTTGTGCTCTATGGGCGTGAGGCTCTTCTTTTCGTTCGCCTGGTAGAACTCCTCGCGCACCTCGCTCTTGACCTCATTTAATTCCTTTTCTTTATATTTGTCATCATTCTTCCATCTATCGAATGCCGCTTCGTCTATCTTTTTCTTCTGGCCGTTTGTGAGCTTCTCGGCCTTCTCGTGCCTGCCCTTGATCAGCGCCCTTATGTCCACATGGAGCACGTTTATGGCGTGGTCGATCTCCTCCTCGTTCACCCCCCATTCAGGGTCGAAAGAGCTGTTCACGAGCTCCCTGAGCTTTTCTGCGACATGCTTGCCGCGCATGTTCTTGAATTTTTCAAAGAATGATTCTTTGTCCTCTTCCTGATATTCCTTCTCTTCGAGCCTTTCCAGCTTCACTATCTCGAAATACACGTTTGAAACATCGTTCTCGATCTGCGGCAGCTTGTAGAACCCCTCGTTCTCGGCCTTCATTATGCCCTTGACGGTCTCTATCATTTTGACGACGGTGGTGACGGCGGGGAATATGTCCTCTCCGGCATGCAGCTTGCTCAGATCATTTATTGTCTTGCTCTCATCGCCCATGATTTCCATGACAGCATTGAAGTATTCCTTCATTTCTTTGTCTTCGACCTTGCCGTCGAAGTAATTCATCAATATTTTCTTCTGGTCTTCGCTGACCGCTATCTGGTTGTACTTCTTCTCGACGACTTCCTTCGTTATGCCGAACTGCGTCGAGAGGTCCCCGAACCTTGCGGCCGGAACGACCACGACGAGCCGCCCATCGGGCAGCTGGTACTCCTTGCCCTCCTCGAACTTCGCAGGTATGGGATGGCCGTTGACGTAGAAGTTCCCTGCCCTCTTCTGCAGCTCCAGCTCCGCCTTCTTGCCCTCCAGCTCGTTCTCGAGCATGTCTGTGACCGCCTTGTGCGTCTGCTCCTGCTTGGTCAGCTTGCCTGCGAGCTCCGCCGCCTTCTGCTCCTGCTCCTTCTTGGCCTTCTCGAGCGCCACGAGCTTCTCGTGCTCCTTGATCTCTTCGTTCAACTTCTTCTGGTGCTCCGCCAGCTCCTGCGCCAGCGCGTCGCCGTATATCTTGCGGTACACTATGCCGTCCGCCTTGGCGACCTCCCAGAATGAACTGTCAACATCATCTTCGCCGAGCACTCTTTCGCGGCTCGGGTCGCCGACCCTGTATTCCTGATCAATCTCAGCCATGTACTTCTCTACCCTCTCCTTTTCCTTCTCTGCCTGGGCCTCGTCGACCACCTTGTCTATGCCGTCCGCAGGCGCTTCGATCTCCTTGATCGCCTGCTCTACCTCCTTTTCCTTTTCAGCCTCTTCCTCCTTTATGATATCGAACGCTTCATCGATGTCCAGATTTTCCACCTTTTCGGGCCTTCCGGGCAGCGGCGGCACGGCCGTCTTCTCACGGTCCTCCTGCTTCATGTCACCGGCCACGCTCTTGTCGATCGGCCCCCTCTTTGTGATCCTTGGATATTCATGATCATCCGTAGTGGGCAGGTCTCCGTCGGGTTCGTCCTCGGCAGGAACCAGCTCCTCCGACTCCTCGGCCGGCGCTTCGGTATCATCGTCGAACTCTTCGAAGTTCTCGCTGTACCTTCTCTGGAGGTCTTCGGCGCTCAGTACGTCCCTGAGTTTTCCTTCGTCGTTCAGGGTCTTGAGATGATCAAATAAAGCAGGATCCTGCGGCTCGTTGTCCTTTATGAATTTTACCAGTTTAGAAGGGTCTTCGGTCTTGATTGTTGTCTTCGGTATTGCGCCGTCTGCGTAATGCCTCAGGATATTCGCATCCTCATCCGTCATTTTTATCTTCGACCCCTTCTCGTTAGCCATCGAAAATCACCCATTTTTCGCTTTTACTACCGTGTAATAAATATGGAACGTAAAGCATTTAAACCGAATTTATTAACTTCATGAAGGACGGTTTTGGGCTTCTCCATATTATTACCTCGCCTGGAACCTCTTCGTCCATTTGTACACCGTGACATGCGAGACCTTCACCCCTCTCGTTTCCATGAGCTTTGATATCATATAGCATGAAAGGCCGTACTTCTTGTTCAGCTTCATCGCGTAGGCTATGACCTCTTTCGAATATCTCATCCTGGCGAACTCGGTGCCCGACGTCTCCGTGAACTGCTTCCTGCAGGCGCTGCACTTGAATATCTGCTGGCTGCGCCCGTTGAAGCCGTTCCTCCACGCCTCGCACTCGCACTCGGGGCATCTCATCACAGGTCGGCCTCCGTCCTGTACTTGAGCATGATCCCGTTCACGAGCGTGTTAAATTCGCGAGGGACTTCGACCTCGGTCTTCGCCTTATCGCTCTCCTCGAGCAGGTCGCGCATGTCCTCCGTGAAACACAACCTGTCATAATCATCATCGTAATCGCCGTACTCGAACTCCGCCAGCTCCTCCATGTCATTTATCATATTGTCCCGGCGGCCCCATCCGTCGGCCTCCTCCTGGCTGATGTGGTCGTCGGGCATGAAGGACACGCCGTCCAGCATCCGGTCCTGTTCGGTCCTGAGCTCGGCCGCCCTCCTTTTCACGTCCTCCCTCAGGGTCTCGTACCGGTACCTGTCCTCGCCCATCATCCTGCGCCTTATATTATGAAGCAGCCCCTTCTTTTCGACCCTCCTTGCCACGAACCTGCATACGGCCCTTTCTACCCCGTAATCGACGGACTTGTCCCCGGCGGTCACGCTGCCCTTGGGCCTGGTGACCTCTATCTCCACGTCGATGACGTAGTTGTCCGTCAGGCCGCGCTCCTGCGCGAACTTCCTCTTCTGCGCGTCGATGAACTCCGAGAAGCCCTTCACGGAGCGTTCGTCCGCGTGCCTCTCGAAGTACTTCGAAGCTAGGTAGGCCGCGTAGGACGGCAGGCACTTGCGCTCGTCGGACTCCGGCAGGCGTGCGAGCCCCTTCTTGACCTTCTTCAGGGCGGCTATGCTGTCCTCTGCGTCGGCTATCCTCTTCTCCTTCTCTATGTATTCGCACATGTTGCGCGGCTTCTCCTTTCCCGCGTAAAATATCATGTCGCAATAATCATCAATGGTCTTGTCGATCGAGCCCGGAAGGTCCTCCATCGGAACCGTCGCCCCCCATAAATCGAAAACGCCCTTGAAGTGGTGTCCCTTCTCCTCAAAGACCTTGAGTATGTTGTCCCTCGGGAACGCATCGGGTATGGCGCTGATGGCGTCGATGACCTCGTAATATTTCGGCCTCATCCCGCGGTCCTCCTCCTCTATGCGGAAATTCTTAGACCCCTTAAGCGCGGTTATTTGCTTCGACTCGTCGCACACCGACAGCTCGGCTATCCTGCTGTCGGCATAGTCCGTCATGCACCGCATGTCCTTCCCGATGAGCGCTATTTTATTTTCCAGTTCCGCCTTTTCTTCGGTGCTGGCGCCCTCCTTCTCGGCCTCCAGCCTGTCCATCATGTCCAAGAAGTATTCGGTCTTCGATTCCTTCATCTTCGTGATATTATATAGGAGATGGAAATTATCCGGCTCCGGAACGTCCTCATAGTCGCTCTCAGCGGCGCGCCTTGCCATTTCGTCCTGCATCTCGTCGGAAAGCGATGACACTCTTATCTTTTGTTTGATGCTCTCCCTAAGGAGCGATATCGTCATGTCCTCGTTCATTATCTTCGAAGGGTCATGGGAAAGGTTGTATCCGAGTATCGTGCATACCGCCTCTGCCACCTTCTGGTCCTCCATGAAGAGGCCGCTCTTGATCGCAGGGACGTCGATTTTCTCGACCTTGACCTTTCTGGCAAGGAGCTCGGTTATCTCGTCGCAGAGCCCGTCCTTCTCAGGGTCGTTTACCAGCTGATCGAGGCTGTTCGACAGCTCGCGCCTTATGCCCTCCAGTTCCCTCATTTTATTCGAGTAATATGATCCCATGAAATACATCTTCAAGGTGCCGTCCATGTATTTCGGCAGAAATGCGAGGTCCTTGGAATAGTCCTTTGAAATGCGCTCGCCGTCCTTCACGGCATCGAGAATGAACGATGACGTCTTCTTCTGGGCGTTCAGGCCGTCCTCGGTCAGGACGTCGTCACAGTAGACCGGCTCGTCCGACGGCTTTCCGTTCTTCGTGAAAACATCGAAGTAGGCGCCGCCCCTCATGGGCACGGGCATGACTTCAACCTTGCCGCCGCGGAAGACCACCTTCTGCTCGGACTTCTTGGCAGGGATCACCCTGTTCTTGGCATGAATTACCCTGTAATTCGGCGCCCTTTCAGGCTCTGCCTTCCCTTCTGCAAGGTGCGGCGAAACGTCCGAGAAGACCGCCGGTTCCTCGCCTTCCATATTGTGCGTCGTAATATCATTATCTGTCGTTTCATAGACGATGCGAACATTGCCTGCTGATGCCATATTTTGTCACTGTTCCGTTGTTATATATTAACAACAAAAAGGATAAATAGGCATCTTTTTCGCGGAATTCGCGGGCAGAACGGCTGGGAAACGGCTTTTACGGGGGCGGAACCCGAAAAAACCTTTATATATCCCGTGGCGAATTATTAACATGGCAAAGGTCAAATCAGACAAGATCTCAAGCAGCGACCTTTTGGAAAAGACCGGCAACATGTCACTGATCGCCATATTCTTGCTCTCCGGGATAGCGGCATTCATCCATCCGGACATGTCCGTGATGGGTATTTCCGTCGTAACGGGGCTGCTCGCAATATGCGGCGCACTGGTGGCAATAACGAACATAAGGAAGAACGAGGAGACGCCGTTCCTGATAGCCGTGATAGGCCTGACGGTGGTGTCCACGTCGCTTTTCCTGATACAGATGCCTTCTCAGCTCCAGGTGCTGCTTGCGAACGTGATGGTAAGTTTCGGAATAAGCGGTTTCATCGTGGCGCTCGGAATGATAATCAGGCTGGGCTGGGGAAGATAAGTCAGAGGACGAAGATGTAGCCCATAACAGAGGCTGCCATTACCCCCGCCCATGCGCCCTTATTCCACGAAAGTACTTTCTGCCCGTCCAGCGGAGCAAAGGGGATCATGTTGAACATGGCCAGGAAGAACGATATCCTTGCGGCGAGCGCGAACAGCGGGATGCCGGTCCAGAGGGACGTGACCACGAAGACTATCCCGAGGGCGATGTTGACCACCGGGCCCGCGAGGCTTATGATGCCGTACTCCTTCTTCGTTATCTGCGTCACCCGGAAGGCGAAGTCGCCCTTGTAGGGCGCGATGTAGACCGCGCCCGGCGCTGCGAAAACGAAGCCGAAGAACGAGAACACTATGGCGAGGAGCAGCCCCTGCGGCCACATCCTGTACTCCGCGAAGTGGCCGTACCTCTGGGCGGTCATCTTGTGGCCCAGTATCTCGTGCGCCATGAACGCTATGCCGACCGCGAAGAGGGCGCTGATAAAACCGTCGACGCCTCCGAAGGCGAACGCCAGGACGACGGTGGAGATAGCGATCTCCTTGATCTCGCGGCTGCTGAACCTCATTTCTTTCGCCTCAGCATGCGCTCGATGCCCTTCTTGTGGCCCGCCCCGACAACGACGACTATCTTCTTGTAGTCCTTCGACAGCCTCCGTATCCAGGCGACCATGTAATCGTTCCGGTCCTCGACAAGTATCTTGTAGAACTTCTTGTGCGATTTTTTCAGGTAAGTCATTGCCTCGTCTATCATGCGCTCGGGCGGCACCTTTGAAAGGTCGACCTTCTTGCCGAGGCCCCCGAACGTTGCGCCGTAGAGCACGGTCCCGAGCAGCTTCGCCTTCTCCCACCTTCCGAGCGAACCGATCTTCCCGGAGATGGTGCCTATGTCCATGTCTATGAGAACGATGCGTGAGCCGACCTCCCTCGCCGACTCGATGGCGGCAAGCATCTCGCTTCCCGGCATGGTCCCCGTTTTCTTTCCGAGATGGTTCTGCAGGGCGTAGAAGACGTAGAAGAGCGGTTCCCTTATAGAAGGCTTCTCCTCCCCGCGCCTCCTGTCGATGAGCGCCTGGTAGCGCTCGGGGCAGAGCTCGACAGCCACGCAGTCGGGCCTCATCTTGCGGATCGTTTCCTGCGCCTGCCTCATGCTCTGCGGAGAAACGTGCGAAGTGCCGACGACGACGACCTTTGCCATATAAGAAAGTTCTGGAGCCACTGCTTAAAAACCTGCCTGAACCTGTAAACCTTTTTATTCAAGACCGCTGAATTATCCTTATGGACATCATGCAGATAGTCAGCGCCAACCAGTATATTATATTGGCCATCTTCGTGATAGTCGTCATCCTGCTCTACAAGGTCTTCCAGGCGGGCATCAAGGCTATAATCGCTGGGGCCGCGGGGTTCGCCTTCCCGTGGGTCGCCCAGTACATCGGCCTGCCCGTGACGCCGTCGATCGGCATGGCGCTGCAGTTCGCGCTGCTTGCCATCGGGCTGTTCCTCGCATACGAGTTCTTCCACATAATCATGGCCATAATCAAGGTGATAACGTGGCCGTTCCGCATGCTGCTGGGGCGGAAGAAATGACCGACCTCTACCTAGAGGCGCGGAGGCAGATGATACATGCTGCCGGCATCATCACCATGCTGTTCCCGCTGTACCTCGGCCGCCACTACTCGATACTTATTCTGGGCCCGTTCCTGATAGTGCTGCTGTTATCATCGTTCTTCAGGTCCAGGAGGAAGGAGATGAGGAAGTTCCTCATAGTGGAGCCGCTGCTCAAGCTCGAGGATTCTTTCGACAACCTGGTGTGCACCGCCGAGAGGAAGCGCGAGAGGGAGGCGTTCCCCCTGAAGGGCGCGATATTCTTCTACACCGGCGTGTTCTTCGCCGTCGTGGCGTTCCCTGAAGTGAACGCCGCCGCGGCAATAGCCGTGCTCGCAATAGGCGACTCCATCTCGACCATGGTCGGGCTCAAGTACGGCAAGCACAAGCTGCCGATAAACAGGAAGAAGAGCTGGGAAGGCAGCCTGGCGTTCCTCTACTCCAGCTATGCGGTGCTCCTGCTGTTCGCAGGCCCCATCACTGCGCTGATAACGGCCGCGATCGCGACCATCGTCGAGATGCTGCCCGAGCTGGACGACAACCTCACTATCCCGATAATAGTCGGGTTCGTCCTGACAATTATTTAAATACTGCGGCTGGTATGTGTTTCTTATGGCTTTAGACGCGGTCCTCGGACAGCAGACCGACATCATTTCAACGGTCGTATATTTTCTGATGTTCTTCATATTCATCTACTTCGCCCCCAAGCTCATGACGACCCAGGCGATATGGAAGCTCGAGAGCGACATCGCCGAGCTGGAGGACCTTGCCGTCAAGACCCGCAAGGAGATAACAGGTTCGATACGCCCGAAGCCGAGCAAGGAGATGGAAGAGAGGACGAAGATGTTCATGGACTTCTTCGCCGTGACACCCGTGTCCCTTGACCCGTACGGGATAGTCGACAAGATAGAGAACGTCGTGCGAAGATCGAACGCGAGGTTCAAGATGTTCGCGAAGGAACTCGCGCCACGATATCCCGAGGAAGAGCAGGCGAACCTGGGCAACGCCCTTGCGGGCGCGATGACCACCAACCAGATCGCGAAGATACTCAGGCACTTCCTCGAACAGATAAAGAAGTACAAGATGCAGCAGATGGCGCTCATACTGCAGATGCAGCTCCCGCTCATAGCCAAGATAGCAAAGGCCTCCAGCAAGGCGACCCATGCGTTCTTGGAAGGCATACCCATAGGCGACGGCGCCGGTCCGTTGGTGGCCGCCACGCTGATGGGCAAGGCCAAGGCGACCGTCTACAAGCAGGACGAGTTCGCTGTCGCCCGCGCAAGGGTCGACGGCAGGCAGGTGTGGATAGCCAAGGCCACCGGGCCCGGCGCACGAACGGGATTCTCGGGCAGCGCGCTCGAGAACCTGATAAAGAAGTACAGGATACAGCGCATAATCACGGTCGACGCGGCCCTTAGGATGGAGGGGGAGAAGCCCGGAAGCCTCGCGGAGGGAGTGGGCGTGGCGATGGGCGGCATAGGCGTCGAACGCTTCAAGATAGAGCAGGTCGCGACGAGCATGGACATACCGCTGGACGCCGTGGCGATAAAGATGGACGAGGAGGAGGCGCTGTCGCCGATGATAAAGGAAGTGTACGGCGCGATACCGGGAGCGATCGGACTCGTGAAGGAGAACATTGCCATGGGCAAGAAGGGCGAGCGCGTCATGATCATCGGGGTCGGGAACACGTGCGGCGTCGGGAACGACGGCAGGTCCGCCGAGAAGGCCCTGGCGAGGCTGAAGGCGAGGCGCGTTCCTGCTGAGAAGAAGAAAAGACGCTGGTTCTAAGAATAAATCCTTTCATGTGCATATGGTTCTCATGAGAAGGAGGAAGATAGATAAGTTCCGGTTTTCGCGGCCTGAGCCCGAGCCTGGGCTGCCGCCCGACAAGAACCTCGAAGCCATGCACACCGGGCTGACGTACCAGAGATGCGTGGATTTTCTCAAGGAGCTGGGAATGGACAACTTCTTCATAGTCGGCGAACGGAACGGGCACGAGATAGCCGTGAGCCTCGAGAGCCTGACGGCGTACTTCGACAGCGGAGAAATCATGAACAACGTTACCAGCATTAATGAGGCCTCAAAGAAGTTCGACATCGCCGTTAAGGAGGACATCCCCGGGGGCGGCTACCGCGTAGTCGAGCACGAGGAGATGGATGCGGAAATCTACAGGAAGATGGTCGACAGGAAGATCACCGACATGATACTCAACTATAGCGTGATGCACGGCGGAGCCTTCGGCACGCCCGAGGGCACCGTGCTCGAATACGCCGAATCGGCGGGCATCAAGAGGGAGGACGCCCTCTCTTCCCTTGAAAGGCTCAAAGAGGAAGGCAGGGCGTATGTCAGGCGCGAGCGCGACGGCGGTGCGATCTTCTACAGGCTGTGCTGATTAAGAACCTTTAAATATTCTTGCCCTAATACTCAAGAAGGAGATTACAATGTCAACGTTAAGGCCGGGACGGTGCTACCACCACATAACGCAGCAGCCTTGGACGCGCGTTTCCAAGCGCAGACCCAGGCGCAGCTACGTGAAGGGGGTGCCCGTGGGAAAAATCCACCAGTTCGAGGTGGGCAGCAAGACTGCCCGAACGGACACTGCGAAGGTGTTCCATCTCGTTACAGGCCAGGAATGCCAGCTCAGGTCGAACTGCCTGGAAGCGGCGAGGCAGACTGCCCTCAGGTACATGGCGAAAACGGTGGGCGAGACCAACTTCTTCATGAAGGTCCGCGTATATCCGCACCATGTCCTTAGGGAGAACGCCCTCGCTACCGGGGCCGGCGCTGACCGGTTCTCCGAAGGGATGAGCAGGCCGTTCGGAAAGCCGGCGGGGTCCGCAGCACGCGTGTGCGTGGGACAGAAAATAATCACCATATGGGCGCCTCCGGGAAAGGAGGCCGATGCGCGCATGGCCTTCAATCGAGCGCGAAAGAAGCTGCCGGGCATGTGCCACGTGGTCGCAGAGTAAGGCTTATTTATCAGTCTTGCGAATTCTATTGCATGCCGTACGTACTGGAATCTGAAAAAGTCACTCCTGATAACATACATCTGCTCGGCGGCAAGAGCGCCCACCTCGCGGAGCTGCTCAAGGCGGGGTTCCCCGTGCCGAAGGCGTACTTCATCACGGTCGACGCTTACAACAAGTTCCTTGACGAGAACCGCATACGCGAGTCGCTGAACCTGATACTTCTCAAGGTGAACTATTCCGACCAGGACTCCCTGAGGACCGCATCTGACCACATCAAGGAGCTGTTCCTCTCGCGGCCGATACCGCAGAAGGTCAAGGAGGACATCCTCGGACCCTACAAACTCATGTCCTACAGCCGCGAGATGGCTGCTGCGATAATAATGGACCTCACGAGGGCGAGCATGTCCCAGATGCCCTTCATCGCGGTGCGCAGCTCGGCCATCACGGAGGACCTGGAAGGCGCCAGCGCAGCCGGCGCACAGGAAACGTTCCTGAACGTCAAAGGCCAGGACGAGCTTATTGAAAGCGTGAAGAAGTGCTGGGCATCGCTGTTCACGCCGCGCGCAATGTATTACCGCCATAAGAACAGCCAGGAACCCAATCCAGGAATAGGCGTGGCAATCCAGATCATGGTCAATTCAGAAAGGTCTGGAGTCGTTTTCACGGCCGACCCGATGAAGCCCGCAACTGGCAACAACAGGATAGTCATAGAGGCGTCCTGGGGCGTGGGTGAGACGGTCGTCCAGGGCATGGTCAATCCCGACGTCTACGTGGTCGACAAGAACAACGGCGATATACTAGAAAGGAAGATAGGCTCCAAGGAGATAGAACGCGTGCGGGACCTGCGCACAGGGCGGACCGTCGAAAAGCAGGTTCCCGAGTACAAGAAAAAGATGCAGGTCCTGAAGGACATAGAGATCGTCAACCTTGCGGCAATATGCAACAGGATCGAAAAATACTACGGGCACCCGCAGGACATAGAGTGGTGCACCGAGCACGAGCGCATGTACATCGTGCAGACAAGGGCGATAACGACGCTGGAAAAGGTCAACCACGATGTCCATATCACAGGAACGCCGATACTCGAAGGTTACGGAGCATCGCCCGGAGTCGCGACCGGCAGGGTCAGGATAATACGCAACCTGAACGAGATTGGGAAGATAGAGAAGGGCGACATACTTGTAACGGAGATGACGTCGCCTGACTTCGTCCCTGCGATGGAAAGGTCGACCGCGATAATCACCAACCTCGGAGGAGCGACGTGCCACGCGGCGATCGTGTCGCGGGAGCTCGGAATACCGTGCATAGTCGGGACGAACAACGCAACGCGGGTCTTGAAGGACGGGCAGGAGATAACGGTCGACGCTCAGGCCGGAAAGGTATATGAAGGAAAAATACACGTGGAACCGACGGTCCTCGAGACCGTGCCGCGGGAAACGAGCACCAAGATAAGCATCAAGGCGAACATCGCGTTCCCGCAGACCGCAGCTCACGGAAGGCATGCCGACGGCGTGGGCCTCGTGAGGCTCGAGCACATGCTCACGAAAGGGGGCAAGCACCCGGCGCAGTACATACGCGACGGTAATCCGGACGAACTGACAAACATCATAGTCGAGGGCGTCGGAACCATCGCCAAGATATTCACAGGAAAGCCCGTGTGGGTCCGCAGTGCGGACATACGCACGGACGAGTTCAGGAACCTCACCGGCGGGGACAACGAGCCAAAAGAAGACAATCCGATGCTCGGCTGGCACGGCGTGAGGCGCGACCTGGACGAGCCTGCGCTGCTTACGGCGCAGCTGAAGGCGTTCAAGCGCCTGCACGAGGACGGGCTGACCAACGTCCAGCTCATGATACCGTTCGTGATAAACGCGGAGGAGGTCCGCAAGGTCAAGGAAGCAGCGGCCTCAATGGGCATGCCCGGCACCCTCAAGTTCGGCGTCATGGTCGAAACGCCCGCGGCGGCCCTGTCGATCGACGAACTCTGCCGCGAGGGCATAGAGTTCATATCCTTCGGGTCGAACGACCTGACCCAGCTCACGCTCGGACTTGACAGGAACAACCAGCGCCTCAACAAGCTCTTCGACGAGATGCACCCGTCCATGAGGTACATGTTCAAGCACGTCATCGACACGTGCAAGAAGTATGGCGTTGAAACGAGCATATGCGGCGAGGCGCCCTCGAACCGCCGCGACATCGTAGAATTCCTCTTCAACAGCGGCATAGACTCATTGTCTGTTAATATAGACGCCATCGACAAAGTACGCACGTGGGTGGCCGAACTGGAGAAGGGCTGAGATGCCGGACAACAAACCGTACATTACCTATGCGCTCATCTTTTCATGCATCGCCGTCTACGCCTACGAGTTCTTCGTCAGTTCGACGCAGGGCGCCGCCGCGCTGGACGCGCTCTTCAGCAGCTTCGGCTTCTCTCTGACGAACGTGCTTGCGGGCAAATGGTACGTGCTGCTGACGTCCGCCTTCCTGCATGCGGGGCCGGACCACATACTACTCAACATGATTGCGCTGTTCTTCTTCGGACGGGCCCTCGAGGAGCACGTGAGCAGGAGGAACTTCCTGCTGATATTCTTCGGCGCTGCGATCGCGGGCGACGTGGCAATAACGGCTGCAAACCTGCTCGGAATCATGCCCGCGGACGCCATAACGGTCGGCGCGAGCGCGGGAATATTCGGAGTCATGGGCGCCGCGATGTTCGTCAAGCCGCTGGAGTTCGTCGTCTTCCCGTACATAATACCCGTTCCGATAGTCCTCGTGGCGCTGCTCTACGTGATCTACAACGCGTCGGCGTTCATGGCCGTCATACTTTCGGGCGCCAAGTCGCAGATATCATACGTGTCCCATCTCGGCGGGCTCGCTGCCGGCGTATACGCCGGCATCAAGATAGAGAGCCTCAAGCGCGACCTCATCGCGCTGTTCATCATATTCGCAATAATAATCATAATACCCGTCATCTGGTCGTACTTGGAGACGTTCAACTACGCCTCGATGCTGAGCGGCCTGTTCGGAAACGCTTAAAAGCGTTTCTTGCAATCTAGTTCTCATGAAGCATGAAGGCAGGAAGACATGGGAAGAGGTCAACAGGCTGATAACGATCCTTGGAAACGTGAACATGGCCGTAGACGGGCGCATGAAGCTCGTGGACAGCGTGGACGGGATGAGCTTCTACAACGAGGACGTCCACAATTCCAAAGACATCCGGCACTACATGATAAGGGAAAAGAGCCACATGGACATCTACAGACTGCTCGTTGCCATGGACAAGAGCGACGGAAAGACCGCGGAGGGCAACTGCAAGGTGCTCTTCGAACAGATATCCAAGGACAAATACTATGTCAAGATAGAGGTAGGCGAGACGTGCAAGGACGACTGCATCAACCACAAAGAATGCGCCAGGTACAGGAATTTTTCCGGCAAGATGATAAAGAGGGATGAAGATGAGGCTGCTACTACAGGTCCCGGAAGGGCTAAAGCGAAAGGCGCTTGAAATAGCGCGCGGGCTCGAGAAAAAGGGCCATGAGGTCATAATATCGGCCGAGCCCTGCTTCGGAGCGTGCGATTTGCGCGAGCGCGAAGCGAAAGCCCTGGGCTGCAAGAAGATTGTCCACTACGGCCACACGCAGTTCTACAAGCCCGGGATTCCCGTCGAGTTCCACGAGATACGCGAGGTGTTCGACCCCGTGCCAGTGCTCGAACGCTTCTTCGGCAGGTTCGAGGGGTTCAACAGCATCGGCCTCGTGGCAGCGCTGCAGTTCATCGATGTCCTGCCTATTACAAAGAAGTTCCTGGAAGGCCGCGGCAAGATGACATTCATCGGCAAGGGCAAGAAGGGGGAGAAGAAGCTCTATCCGGGCCAGATACTCGGCTGCGACACGAGCCAGGCTAAAGAGGTCGAGCCATTAGTTGATTGTTTCCTGTTCATCGGTTCGGGAAACTTCCACCCGCTCGGCCTTGCGGACAAGCCGGTGTTTGTTCTTGACGTCGAACGCAACGAGGTGCGGCGCATCGACAGCGACGACCGGGCGAGGCTCGCGGCCGTCGGGCTCGCAAGGACATCGCACAGGTTCGGCATACTCGTGTCGACGAAGCCCGGCCAGATGAGGCTGGACGCCGCCCGCGGCCTAAAGAAGCGCCTTGAGAAGGCCGGCAAGGAGGCGTTCCTGCTCGTCGCGGACGAGATAAGGCCCGAAATGCTCATGGGAATCGACGTTGACGTGTGGGTCAACACCGCGTGCCCGCGCCTGTCAGAGGACCGCGGAAGCTTCGAAAAGCCCATCGTGAACGCAGAGGACATAAACCTTTAAATAATACACTGACAAGTGTTCTACTATGCAGCTTAATGTTCTTGAGGAAAGCGGCGAACGGATAAAAGTGGAAGTCCGCGGCGAGACCGAGACGCTCACGCAGGTGATCGCCCGTCAGGTCTGGGAAGAGGGAGCCGAAGCCGCGTCCGTCAAGTCGCACCCGTTCATGGTGCAGCCGTTCATCGTGGTCAAGGGGACCGGCGCAAAGAAGAAGCTGGTCAAGGCCGCTCAGGCGATAGAGGAGAAGTGCGAGGAGTTCAGGGAAGAGTTCAAGAAGGCCCTCCAGAAGTGATTTCTTTCAGAGAATAGTTATAAAAGCCGCCTTTGCACAAATTGATGTATAGGTGTTTTGATTGGCAAAGCGCAAAAAAGAGGACATTTTCGAGGTGCCTGCCGGCGCCGAAGGAAGGAAGATGGGCAAGGAGGCGGACGTCCTCCATGCACGGGCCGAGGTGATGGAGGCCCAGGCAAAGCTCATCGAGGCGCAGACCAAGAGCAGGAAGCTCAATTTCTCTATAAGCGAACACGCCCGCAGGGGCAAGGAGCATGTCAAGCGCGCCGCCAAGGCCGTGCACGCCGTCGTCAAGAAGCACGTCAGGACCGCCCGCGAAAGGGTGAAACGGCACATCGCAAGGCGCAAGTCAAAGAGGCTCGCACGGATGGGCGTGCCGAAGAAGTTCAGGCACATGACCCTGCGCGAACGGTGGGAGGACATGACCGAAGGCACGAAAGGGCTCATAATATACATAATTCTCGGGTACCTGCTGGCAATAGGGATAAACTACGCACTGGGCGTCGCGCTGCACACGGACACGCCCGTGGTCGCCGTCTTTTCGGAGAGCATGGTCCCGACGATGCTCAAGGGGGACCTCGTCTTCGTCGCAGGCACGCAGCAGGTGAACGCCGGAGATATAATCGTCTTTGATGCGGTCGATTCCTTCGGCAACCGCGTCTTCGCATACCCCATAATCCACAGGGCCATCGCCGTCGAGAACGGCACGATAACGACGAAGGGCGACAACAACGCGTCCCCGGACGCGTGGGAGACGACGATCGGCCGCGTGCACGGAAAGGCCGTCGCGCGCGTGCCGCTCCTGGGCTGGGTGAAGGTCGGGCTCTTCCAGATCCTGAACCTCGCGTAAGCTTTATATCCTACTGGCAACATCATTTCTAAGATTATTATGGAGTTCTGCGACAAATGCGGCGGGCTTCTGGAGCCGAGGAAGACGGGCAAAGGGGTCTCGCTCGAATGCAGGAAGTGCGGCAGGAAGAAGACGAGCGCCGGCAGGGGCGACTTCAAGCTCACGACGTCGAACGTGGCGAAAAAGGAGCAGATAGTCGTCGTGGAGAGGAAGCAGCAGTTCGAGGCGCTGCCGAAAACCCAAGCTCGTTGCCCGAAATGCGAGCACGAGGAGGCGTTCTGGTGGATGCAGCAGACGCGGGCGGCGGACGAACCACCGACAAGGTTCTTCAAGTGCACCAAGTGCAGCCACACGTGGCGCGAGTACGAATAATCATTTTCTCAGGTTCTTGATGAAGATGAAGAACGACTTCAGCGTGCGCTTTCCCTCGTCCCAGTTTGTCAGGCCCTGCTTCGCCTTGTACAGGATGAACCGTGGCCTGAAGTAGTACTCCTTGAGAGCTTTTTTGCACATCTGCTCGACGGACTCGTGGGACATCTCGGGCCTGCTCACGGTCGAGCGCATCAGGCCCTCGGGCGTGAGCCACTTCGAGTAGTCCTCGGTCTCGAGATAGCCGTTCTTCGTCGCCCACTTGTACGCTTCCGTGCCGGGATAGACCATGAGAGGGTACATCTGTATCGTGTCGGGATTGAGCAGCTTCGCGAACTCTATCGTGCCGCGCATGCTCTCGGGCGTATCGGTCGGAAGCCCGAGTATGAAGCAGCCGTTCACGAGAAGTTTCGCCGCGTTCGCGTTCTTCATGAACTCCACCTGAAGGTCCTTCGTCGTCCCCTTGTGGATGGCATCGAGCACGTCCTGCGTCGGGCTCTCGAATCCGACGCACATCAGGCGGCAGCCTGCCTGGCGCATCTTCTGGAGCGTCTCCAGGTCCGTGTTCACACGGGCGTTGCAGGACCAGCGCATCTTTATTCCGCGCTTTATTATTCCATCGCACAGCTCGATGGTGCGCTTCTTCTGCGCAGGGAACGTCTCGTCCTCGAGCATGAGCTCCTTGACCCACGGCATCTCCTTCCTTATGAACTCGATCTCGTCAACGACGTCCTTGACGGAGCGCGGCCGATACGACGCCTTGAAGGGCGAGTTGCAGAACGCGCAGTTGTACGGGCAGCCGCGGGCCGTAAGAAGCGTCAGCTGCGGATGCCTCAGCGAGGCATAGAAGTATTTCTTGATGTTGAGGTGTTTCGCGTACACCTTCGATACCCATGGCAGCTCGTCGAGGTTCGCTATCCGTTCGCGCGGCTCGTTCTTCTTCACCATGCCGCCGATCCTGTAGGCAAGGCCCCTGACGGTCGACAGGTCCTTTTCCTTGTCGAGCGCTTTTGCCAGGTCGACGACCGTATAGTCGAACTCGTCGATGCAGACGGAGTCGACGGAACCCATCCTGAGCGTCTCCTCGGGAAGCGCCGTCGGATGAGTGCCGACGAGCGTCACGTGGACGTCCGGCAGGGCCGCCTTTATCTCGTTCGCGACCTCGACGTCGTTCTTTATGGATGGCGTGCTCGTGTCCATGACCACCAGGTCCGGCGCAAAACTCTTGACGAAGTCGAGCGTCTTCGCACGGTCCCAATCATTCGCGACCGCGTCGACGAGCTTGACCTCGAAGCCGGTCTTGTTCTCCAACGCGCCCGTGGCATATGCCAGCATGTACGGATAGTAGAACGTCCCGCCCTTGGCCACGCACGGAGAGCGGCTCTGGCGCGTGAACCTCTTGAAGTACGGCGGATTGAGCATCAAAACTTTCATACCTAAGACCTTGTCATCGCCTTTTTATAAACGTGATGTGAGAAGGCCCCTCAACTCGTCGGGGGATGGATCACGCCCATTGTCCTGCATATAAACTCATCTTTCCATAATGCCACCCATGCAACGTAGTGTGAAGCTGGCCATCCCGCTTGAGGATATGGATGATTGTGTTCTTGAAACTATACGAATTTACAACTCTATTTCCAACCAACATGTTTATTATGCCCTCAAAAATAAGGCATGCTCCAAGAACACGCTCCACAAAGCCTTGTACAAGGGTATTCGTACTAAATATCCTGATTTCCCTTCTGCCCTTGTTCAATGTGCCAGAGACCATGCAGTTGGCATGCTGAAGGGCAATGGCAAGAAAGCCAAGACGGTGAAGAATCCGTTGTCTGGCATACGTTTTGACCTCCGCACCTGCAAAGTGTTTTTGGAATCAGGCAGTATGAACCTTGCCACAGTCGATGGCCGCAAGAGGATTAATTTCAACGTCCCTGAATACTTCCAGAAATATGCTTCTTGGGAGGTCAAAGGCTGTGTTGTCGGAGTCCATAAGAGATTCCTTTTCATCCATGTTGTCGTTGACGGAGAAACGCCCACCGTTCAAACCGGAAAGGTTCTTGGTATTGACCGCGGACTCAAGAATTTCGTGGTGTGCTCTAACGGGATACAAGTCCGTGGTAATCATATTCGCTGCGTCAAAAGACGGTATGCGTATCTGAGAAGGAGGCTGCAGGCATGCGGCACTCGCAATGCCATAAACCATCTGAAGGTTTTGGCTGGCCGAGAGAGACGGTTCATGCAGGATGTCAACCACACCCTCAGTAAGCGTATTGCCGGAACTGACTACAATGTTTTCGCATTGGAAGACCTGACAGGCATACGAAAAGGGAACAAGGGACGGAGATTCAACAGGATGAGAAGCAACTGGGCGTTTTTCCAGTTCCAGAAGTTCCTCGAATATAAAGCCGAATCCCTTGGGAAGAGTGTCGTCTATGTTGACCCTCGTTTCACCAGCCAACGATGCTGTGTCTGCGGGTTTGTCGCTAAGGCAAACCGCCATAATGGCCTGTTCCATTGTAAGTCCTGCGGTCGTTTCGACAATGCCGACTTGAACGCCAGCGTGAACATTTCTCAACTTGGGCAAGCCCTCGTTGAGCAGGCTACCGTGAATCAGCCAATCCCAGCAGGGAATGACGGGAATACTGCGTTGCATTTGTCCTCGACCCGAGTTGGAAGCCACACGTTTTAATGAGTGGTAGTTCACAAACGCATATGGACCACAGGGCTTAAATCCTTTACTTTTCATATACGGTGCATGGGAAACAAGGAAGGCGAATACAGGCTCAATGACGACCTTGACGAGCTCGAATGCGCTCGCTCGATGAGCATGGCGATTAGCCATGCAATGAACACGCTGGTCATGCTGGGCACGTATGAAACCATGACTGATCTCCAGAGATCCTATATCCATAATCATATCGATAACAGCTGGATGACCATCGATAAGATGAGGAATTCGGGCAACGGAATACGCGCAGTCTACGAGCTTTTCACGGAACTCCTCCAAGTTCATGACAGCGATGAAGCAATGAAGCGCCTGATAAAAAAGGACAGCACGCTTTCCCAGATCGCGGCCGGAAAGGACGCGCTGGCCAAAAAGAAGGAAGAAATAGACAAGGACGTAGCTGACATGGAAAGCAAGATAGCTGACTATCTGGCACAGACCGCGACGATCATAGAGCAGGACACGTTCGAGAAACGCAACTGATTCTCAAGTTCGTAAGCTTTATATCGGCCGAAGGCCGTTAATTAGCCATGGCAAAGATAATCCAGAAGCACGAGGAGTGCATAGGCTGCGGGGCCTGCGTCTCTGTCTGCCCTGACAACTGGGAGATGGGCAAGGACGGCAAGGCCAAGCCGAAAAAGACCGACGTGAAGGAGGTCGGCTGCAACCAGTCTGCTGCTGACACGTGCCCGGTCCAGTGCATAAAGGTACAGAAGTAGGCGACGCCGCGTCAGTAATAAATGCAGAGCCGCCCAATTAATTCTAGGTTGATATGCAAGGTGAATCAGTTCATCAAGAGCAAAGATTTATCTACTTCTGCCGCTAAAAAACCTCCTATGTACCAGCCTCCGAAAGGCACGCGCGACCTCGGGCCAGATGAAATGAAAAAGATGAACTACGTGATTGACATACTCAGGGAAGTGTTCGAGAAGTACGGGTTCCGACCGCTCGAGACGCCTGCTTTTGAGAGCTTCGAGCTCCTGTCGGCCAAGGGCGGCGGAGGCGACGCCATACGGGACGAGATCTACGTCTTCAAGGACAAGGGGGACCGCGAGCTCGGGCTGAGGTTCGAGCTGACGACTGGAATGGTGCGCTTTGTTACTAACAATCCTGACATTCCAAAGCCGTTCAAGAGGTACCAGATCGGGCGCGTGTGGAGGTACGACAACCCGCAGGCAATGCGCTACCGTGAGTTCTGGCAGGCCGACATAGACATCGTCGGATCGGCGTCGATACTTGCTGACGCAGAGTGCCTTGCCGCATTCTGCGAGGCAATGGAGCAGCTCGGATTGAACAATTTCTTCATACGAATCAACAGCAGGCTGCTGCTCGAGTCGCTCTTCAAGAAAGCGGGAATCAAGGGAGACATCTCCGAGGCGTTCAGAAGCATAGACAAGGAGGACAAGATAGGGCTCGCGGGCGTCAAGAGCGAGCTCGAGGAGAAGGGCATGAACCCGGATAAAATAATCAACATAATCAAGATGACGGGCGCGAACGACGCCGTGATAAAGAAGGTAGAGAGCGGATACGGCGAAGTGGGCGGCCTTGCCGAAGTGAAGGAGCTCCTTGCAGCTGCGAAGGACTTCGGCATCGACAAGTTCCTGAAGCTCGACCTTTCGCTCGTGCGCGGCCTCGACTACTATACCGGCCTGGTGTTCGAGCTCGGCTTCGTCGGAGCGGGCGCGAGCTGCGGCGGGGGCGGGCGCTACGACAAGATGGTCAAGATGCTCGGCGGGCCGGACATGCCTGCGACGGGCATCTCGTTCGGGCTCAGCAGGCTGCTGACGGTCATGGACGAGAAGGGGCTGTTCAAGGACGGCAAGAAGTCATATTTCGTTGTCGCAATCAACGACTCTTTAAGAAAAGATGCGATCGAGGTGTGCGACAAACTGAGAGAACTGGGCCTCATGGCGGAGATGGACGTGATGGGAAGGAAGGTCGGGAAGCAGCTCGAATACGCGAGCGCAGCGAAGTTCAGCTACGTCGTCTTCGTCGGCCCGGACGAGCTGAAGAAGGACTCAGTGAAGATCCGTGACATGAAGACCGGAAAAGAACGGGCCGTAAAGATGAAGGACCTCGCAAAGGAACTAAAGGACTGAAAGCTGCGCAAGGAACGCCTCTATCTGTATCTGCGGATCGCCGCCCTGGGCTATCCTGTATTCGTATTCTCCGAGCTTTTCCATGACCGCGGCCTTCTTCCTGTCGTCAATCGAGAGGGCCGGCACCTGCTTGGACGCCTCCTTGAGGAAGTCCTCCCCCGCTATCCCGTCGCGGAGCATCTGCATGAGCGCGTCCCGCGCCTCCGAGAACTTTCCGGACATTGCCTTGGAAATGACGCCCTTCACTATTTTGGGCTGGGCGGCCGCCGCGCTGTCGTATATCGACTGGGCGGTTATCTTCGGGAGCGTCGATGCCATCTGCAGGACGTTTATCGACTTCCTCATGTCGCCGTCCGCCAGCTCGATGACCGCGTCGATGGCGTCCTTTGTTATGTCGAGCCCCTCCTCGTCGGCTATCCTCTCGAGGACGTCCCGCGCGTCGTACGCGCCCAACGGCCTGAACCTGAACACGGCGCACCTGCTCTGTATCGCGTCGATTATCTTGTTGCTCCAGTTGCATATGAGAATGAACCGCGTCGTCTCCGAGTACCGCTCCATGGTCCGCCTGAGCGCGTGCTGCGCATCGGCCGTGAGCGAGTCCGCCTCGTCGAGGCAGACGATCTTGTACGCCGTGCCGAGGGGCCTGGACTTCGCGAAGTCCTTTATCTTGTTGCGGACGACGTCGATGCCTCGCTCGTCGCTGGCGTTCAGCTCGAGGAAATTGCTCTTCCACGACGCGCCATAGAGCTCCCTGGCCATCGCGAGAGCCGCCGTGGTCTTCCCCGTGCCGGGCGGGCCCGCGAAAAGCATGTGCGGCATGCCCCTCTTGACGAACTCGGTGAGCCTCTCGGTGACCTGCTTCTGGCCGTGGACGCCCGAAAGGGCGGACGGCCTGTACTTCTCGATCCATATGACAGAACTGACGCCCGACATAAGCCTATATATACAGCAAACCAATTTAAACCTGATTATGAAAACTCTTCCGCTTTTAATGGTGTTGCTGGTTGCAGTCCCTGTATCAGCGGCTGCCGCCAACCTGCATTTTTCATCTTATTCCACGTTCGATGTCGAACAGCGCGGCATGATAACCACATCCGGAGCTGTCAATAGCCTCAGCGTATTCGTATACATACCGCAGACGGACGAGACGCAGACCACTAAGATACGCGAGATCTGGGGCAACGACGACATATGCATGCTTTACGATAAGACGTTCGAAGACCTCTGCACGTACCAGATTGTCCAAGACCAGTTCGGCAACAACCAGATCAAAATAACAGGCATGAATCCCGGCAATAATTTCTCGTTCTATGTAAAGAGCAGCGTCACTGTCAAGAGGCTGCCATACATGTCAGAAATACTCGGCGACGAGTTCCTGAAGCCGACTGAAAAAATACAGTCCTCCGATCCGGAAATATCGAAGAAGGCATCTGAAATAACCATAGGAAAGCCGGATGGATTCGAGAAGGCAGCGGAACTGACGAGATGGGTGCATGAAAACATACAATACGATTTGAGCTTCATGGGCATGAAGCTGCCTGCCAAGCAGGTCATGAGCGTAAGGAAAGGGGCATGTGATGATATGTCCACGCTCCTCGCATCAATGTCACGCTCGCTCGGATACCAGACATCATATGTAGCAGGCTATGCGTTCGGCAACACGAGCGAAGAAAACGGATTTGTCGGCCATGCATGGAACGAAATAACTGCTGGCGGAAGGACGTATGTTGTCGACCCTACATGGGCCCAGATCCCTGCTGACACCACCCACATAAAGATTGCCAGGGTCGCCGATTCGGGCTATACCGAGTTCTCTGTTACGGGAAGCAGCAATAATGCAGCTACGGAGATGAAGCTAACCCCGCTGAATACCAGCGTGACCATAAGGAGCATCGATGAGGAGCCGATGATAACAGGCGAGCACGAGCTCCTGGCCGACAAGCTGAGCCAGGGTTACGTCGTCGTCAGGAGCGACCTGTCATACGACGGATGCATGCTCGGCAAGTTTTATGTGCAGGGCTGCTACTTCGGGGACAATCACTCGCTCGAAGCGCTCACCGGAGACCGGATGATATCATTCTGCGGAAAAGAGAGCGTCTTCAGCATATTCAGGATACCGAACCTTAAGACCGGCATCATATACAACTGTCCCATAACCATTATGCCGCCGACGGGCGATGCAGCGGACATCAATGCGAGCATGTCTGCTTCCGACGCCGCCCCGCCGACGCTCGCAATGAGCATAGACAAGACCAGCGCAGAGCTCGGCAGCACCGTGAGGGTGTCCGCCCCGGGCGCGCACCTGTTCACCACGGACGGGCAGTACGCCTTCGAAAGGGGGAACTTTGACGTGAACGGCAGCATGAACGTCTACGCCTACAGTGACGGCGCGCTGGCAGAGCAGGGCGTGCTCGCATCGTCAGAAGTGCCGTTGGGCGTGGAAATCATAAGCAGCCAGAGCGCGACCGTCGGCAAGAAGATGGGCATCGGCATCAGGGTCACGAACGCTGCCGGCAGCGGAATGCCCGTCACCGTCAGGTTCAGGAACGAGTCCGATACGAAGACGGTCGCAGCAGGCGCATCCGCCGTGTTCGAGTTCACGCTTATTCCGCAGGACGCCGAAGACAACATCGTAACGGCCTATGTGAGCAGCGGCAGCTTCCTGACGTCCTCTTCAAAGGTCATCGAGGTCTCGGAGGAGGACTGGCTGAGCTCTTTCATCGCCTCGGTATCGGAATTCATCAATAAATTGTTCGGTGGTAATGCATGAAGGTCATCGCGCTGACCGGGACTCCGGGAACCGGCAAGACGAAAGCATCTAAAAGGCTCAGGAGATTCAACGTCGTCGAATTGAACCGCGAGGTCAGGAGGCGCAGGCTCTACTCGTCGTACGACCGGAAGCGCAGGTCGTTCGTGGTCGACATGGCAAAGGTCAGGGGCTTCGTCTCGGGCATAGGCAACGGCCCGGTGATGCTCGACTCGCACGTGTCGCACCTCCTGCCGCCGTCCATGGTCGACCGGGTGATTGTCCTCCGTTGCAGGCCCGACAGGCTCGAAAAACGGCTCGCGAAGCGCGGCTGGAGCGCGGCCAAGGTCCGCGAGAACGTGGAAGCCGAGCTAATGGGCATCATATCCGCCGAGGCCAGGGAAAGGCACAAGAACGTCCGCGACATAGACACGACGGACGAACCGATCCGCAAGGTCGCCAAGGAAATAGAACGGCTGACGAAGAAGCGCGGAAAGGACCGCATGATTGACTGGATGGGAAAGGTTAAAAAGAAGCTGTAAGATAAGAGTATGGGGTAAATTACAATGCCAAAAGTAAAGATAGACGCCGCATTCAACAGGATCTACAACCGTGTTTTCGTCTGCATGAAGTGCAACGCCAAGATAAGGGCGGATAATCAGAAGGTCATGGCCGGAAAGATAAAGTGCAGGAAGTGCGGCTACAAGGGGCTGAGGCCCAAGTCCAAGGAAAGAAAGGTGTAAACGTGCTAGCTTCGCTAGAGATACTTCGTCCTTCCAACGGCATAATGGCAGCAGCGTTCTTCGTGATAGGTGCTGCCATGGCCGGGGTCAGCCTCGTGCCGATCCCGCTGACCGTCCTGACAGGCATGCTCGTGGTCTTCATGGTCTCGGGCGCAGGGATGGCGATAAACGACTACTACGACTTTGAGATAGACAAGGTGAACAGGCCGCTGCGGGTGCTTCCGTCGGGCAGGATGAAGCCTCGGACGGCATACTACTATGCCTCACTGCTCTTCGTAGCAGCCTGCGCGATAGCGTACACGCTCAACATTTACATGTTCGGCTTCGCCATCTTCAACAGCATCGTCAGCTGCATCTACGCCAGGTATCTGAAGAAGACGCCCTACGGGCACTTCGCGGTCAGCTGGCTCGTCGCGTCCGTGTTCCTGTTCGCTTCGCTGCTCACGGGCGTGAGCGACCTCATGCTTGTTCTGTTCGGCATGGCGTTCTCCATAAACACCGCGCGCGAGATCGCCAAGGCGATCGAGGACATCCTTGGGGACAGAAAATACGGGGTCAATTCGCTGCCCGTGACAATAGGCCGGCTGAAGGCGAACAAAGTGATTTACGCGTTCACGGCCGTCGGCGTCCTGCTCACGCCCATACCGTACCTGATGAATGCCGTCGGAGCGTACTACGTCCCCGTGGCGGTCCTTGCTGACGCGCTTGCAATATACGCCGCATACAAGGTCGCGCTGCATCCCGGCAAGTCGCAGAGAATGATGAAACTGGCGATGCTCGCCGCGATCATTGCTTTCCTTGCTGGCCTTGTCTAGAGCGGTACTCGTCGACCATCTCTTTGAACCCCTGATCATATGACACGTGCGGCTGGAAGCCCAGCTCGTTCTTCGCCTTGCTTATGTCGAACTTGCGGTTGGCAACGAGCTTGCTCACGTGTTCCGGGGCCAGCGAGCTCTTCTTGTGCTTCAGTTTCGACTTGATTCGCGAGACGCGCGCCATGAACTTGGCCAGCTCGACGGAGATGTGCTTCGCCGGCGGCTTGACTCCAAGATGCTTTGCCAGGAGCGCGAAGCATTCCTCGAGCGTGAAGACGTCGTCGCCCGTGACTATGTACACCTCGCCGGGGTTCCCCCTGTCCCTTGCGAGCAGGAGCGCCTGGACAAGGTCGCTGACATGAATATATTGGATGAAGTTCTTGCCGTCGCCGATTATCTGCAGCTTTCCGCTGTCCAGGCCCTTCATGACGGCATAGTATCCTTCCTCGAAGCCCGAGCCATACACGTCCGCGGACCTTATGGCTATCCCGCCCGCTTCGCGGACCATCTTTTCCGCCTTCAGCTTGGTCTGCCCGTAATAATCAGTGGGCCTGCACGCACCGGACTCGTCGGCCGGTATCTTCGACAGCTTCTTGCCCATGACGGCCGTGGAGCTCAGATAGATGAGCTTCTTTCCCTTGGAAGCCTCTATCACGTTCTGCGTGCCCTCGATGTTCACGGCCTTCATCTGCTTCTTCGGGGCATCGTAATCAATTATCGCGGCGAGATGGTAGACCGTATCGACGCCTGCGACGGCCTTGCGGACGTCCTCTTTCTTGGTCACGTCGCCCTCGACTATCTCAAGATTTTTTCGTGGGCGGAGCCCGCCCTTAGAGAACACGAGTGCGCGCACCGAGTCGCCGCGGTCGAGCAGCGCCCTTACCAGATGCCTGCCGATTCTTCCGTTTGCTCCGGTTACCAATATCATTTCAATCCCTAGATTATAGTATAGATTTCTTTAAATATTAAGGTGCTAAAAATTGGTTCATGAACGAAATCGCGGAAATCATAAAAAAGCGCGGGCTCAAGGCCGCGGACTGCGGCTACCACACACTGCGGGCGCTCGACAACAACGGAAGGATACGCGCGCTGCTTGTGAAGGGCGACACTGTTCTGCACATCGAATATACGTGCCCGTTCTGCGGCCACACCGCATACAAGACACAGGAATGGAAGCCGGTCTCGAAGGCCGCGCAGTACAAGTTCTCGACAACGTGCGACAAGTGCGGGGAAGCGATAAAGGTGGCGAAGCTGAAGGGCGGGAAGAAAAAGAAAGGACCTGAAGTTCCTTAAACTTTATAAACCTGAAAATCAATTCTCAGAACATGATAAAGGAAGCGATAATACTTGCAGGCGGGCAGGGCAAGCGCCTGAGGCCCCTGACGGACAACGTTCCGAAGCCGATGGTCCAGGTTAACGGCCGGCCTGTAATAGACTACAAGATAGAGCACCTCAGGAAGTACGGCGTTGAGAAGATCATAATCGCATGCGGATACCGCTGGGAAAAGATAAAGGAAAAGTACGGCGACTCCGTGATTTACTCCGTCGAGAACGAGCCGCTCGACACCGGCGGGGCCATCAAGCTCGCCCTGAAGCACATCAAGGGCAAGGAATTCTTCGTGGCCAACTGCGACGACCTCGTCGAGACCGATTTGCGCGCTCTTGAGAAGATGGGCCCGAACGCAATAGTCGTCGGGCACGAGAGGTGCCGGTTCGGGGTCGTCGACCTGGACGGCGACAAAATCCTTGGCTTCCGCCAGAAGCCGATACTGCCCGAATGGGTGAGCGTGGGGCTCTACCTGCTGAAGAGCGACATACCGCTGCCTGACAAGGGCGCGATTGAGACGTTCACGTTCCCGAAGCTGCAGCTGAAGGCGTTCAGGGACGAGGGCAGGTGGCTCACGATAAACACGGCAAAAGACCTCGAGGACGTCGAGAAGGAGCTCAGGGAGCGCCCGTTTGACTTCTGATAGCAATCTTAAAAAGACAGCACGCAAAAGATTATCCTATGCCTCGGTGGCTCAGTCGGTAACCTTTTTAGGGAAACCGAAGGGTCGACAAAGAGCGTCAGACCAATGGTCCGCTAATCCTTGGTAAGGAGAAGGTCGCGAGTTCGATTCTCGCCCGGGGCTCCATACTATTCTTTTGCCGCTAAATCGTCTAATGAAGAAAGATTAGTTTAAATTTGTCAAAGTCACTAAATTCAATATGAGAATATTAATTTGCGGAAGCATGTACTTTGCTAAGGAAATGATGTACGTAGCTAAGAAATTAAAAGAATTTAATTTTGAAGTGATTCTGCCGCCGACCTTAGAGAAATACGGAAAAAGCGCACAAGAGTTGACATCAAATTATGAAGAACTATTAAAAATGAAACAAGAGTTGGCAAGATATCATTTTGACAAAATAAAAGAATCTGATGCAATAATTGTTATCAATAATGAAAAGAATGGGATAATTAACTATATTGGTGGCGCAACATTTGCAGAGATTGCTTATGCCTTTTATTTGAGAAAGAAAATATTTCTTATAAACCCTATTCCGGTAAAATTACCATATACTGACGAACTTCGTTCTTTTGAACCGATAATATTAGAAAGCATTGATCATATTAAGAACTATTTACTGAAGTAATAATTTAGGCAGTGATTCCATTTTCTTTTTTGTCATCGGCCATATGTCGTCGTGTTTCCATGCTGGGAAGCGTCACCCTGTAGAATCGTATCCAGTTCTCACCGACAACCTCATTTATCTTATCTTCACTATAACCGTGCTCTTTCATAACTTTGCTTGCACGCGGCTCCAATTCATCAAAATACCACTTATCAAAATCATCCAAAGGAGGGATTTCTTCATAATCACCCCTATCTGCAATTGCAAGCATCTCATCAGTATGCTCCTTTGCGTATTTCCATACTTCCTTTTGGATAAATAACGCTGGATTGAATTCTTCCCCCTCTGGCATGCTAATTATATTGTTTCTGGAGGAATTAAAGTTATCGTTTTTAGTCATGTTTACCACCGAAATTATTTGCGATTAGTTCCCTATTGATTGCGTCGACATGCCTTAATTTGGCGATTGCTGGTATTGCCAATTCCTCGGGTCTTAAATATGGCTTTCCAGCCTCACGCAATTTTTGTATAGAGTCAACGGCCCTTTCTATAACAGCTAAGTTGATGTCATCAGAATATTGGCTAAGCATCTCCCTGATTCTACGAAGACTTAATCCGCTCCAACCATTGTCATCTATTATGAAGACCCTCTTATTCCTTAACTGCTGAAGGTCTGGCAGCAGGAACTGCGGCATGTAGTTTGCTATGTCCTTGGTATCTGGTTCATTATTGTCGTAATGTGAATACTTGAGCAAAATAATGTTCTGTATTTTATATATGTTAAGGTTGTCAAACACCGATTTCAAGCCGTACCCAATTTCAGTGGCGCCCTTCAGCGGATTAACGGTAATATCTATCGGGCATTTTCCATCGTGCTTCAACATATTTCCAGCATAAAGTATGATTTGAGCGGGGTGGTCCATTTCCCTGACTATTATCTTGCTTGCGCCTGAAATAGCTTCTTCAGTCTCCTCTTTCACAGAATCTTTCGGTAATTCCATGCGCTTTACTAGTTCCATGTCGCACTCTTTAAAGGTCTGCTTCTTTGACTTATGATTTTCTGATCGGAGCATGAAACTATAGTAATCTTCTATAGACGATATAGTAATGTCCTTGAAGTTCTTATAATTGTCCCTGTTCAAATACTGGTTTTCGGGATGTTTTATTGCATTCTCGAAGAAAAGGTTCAATACGGCCATAGAATAATGCTTCCTATGGTCCAAAACAGATGAGGCCACGAAAAGTTCTTCATCAGTCAGCGAATTCGAATCCGGCATATTTTCAAGCTGTTCCTGCAATAGACATAGACCTTTCAGAAGCCGCTCAAAGACACGTTCCTTATCATTGTTTTCTACAATATGTAGATAATAATTTCTACCGCGAAGGTATGCGCGCCCGCCGTTAAGGTTTGTTGAATCTGCTATGAAACTTTTAATACAATTAGGAAAATGATTGATTAATGTCTCATAATTGGCAATGGGGAGGCTTATGGTTCCTGTATAATCGTATGCATTGACAAGCCGTTCTATATGCGAAATGTCCTCGATTTCGGTCCGTAAGGGTTCTAAAAATACTCTTTTGTCTACCTTGTTTCCAGCGCTATCTATGTAAGCTATGGACCTTGGCATACAATAATTATTATGTAACGTAAGCTTAAATTACCATATAGTGATAATTAATAAGCAGTTCGTTAACTTTTCTGGCGTTAACTTTATATTTCAGGACCGTTAATTAATGTTATCGAGCGCCGAAAGACCGAAGCGGAGTTTTTCTGTTTCAGGTACCGAGCCCGCCCGGGGCTCCAATCATATAAATATCTTCCTGCAGTATAATCGCTCATGAAGGTCGGTGCTTTCGGATATCTTCTGAAGAACGGCAGCGTCATGCTCATCCTGAGGAAGAACGAACCATATGCCGGTACGTGGAGCCTGCCCGGAGGCGCCATGGAAAAAAAGGAGAGCATCGACGACACAGTCGTAAGGGAATTTTACGAGGAGACCGGATTAAAGGTCAAATCGCAGGTCAGGATAGGAGAACAACTGTTCAAATTCGATGGCAAGTGGTTTTTGGCGCATGTATGCGGCGTGCAATACTTATCGGGAGAAATACGCGCAGGAGAAGATGTCTCGGATGCAAAATTGTTTTCTAAAAAACATATAAAAGACATAACTATCGCGCCTCCGATCGAAGACTTTTTTGACAGGTACGATCTTTGGCCGTGATGTCATGCATGGCATGGATTCCATACATTTTTTTCTTAAATAAAGTGACTAATAAATTTTCCAGCTTAGTTATATAAACAAGCTCGCACAATTATTCTTCAATGTGAAAGCCGTATGACAGATAAAAACGGAAATGGAAAACCTAAAAAACTCAAAATTCTTATCGTTTCGTATGAAGCGCTCGCGACCGATCTTGGATGGCAGCTGGTGAAGGAAGGTCACAGCGTCAAGATGTCCATAAGCGACAAGGAGGTCAAGGAGGCTGCCGACGGATTCGTGGACAAGGTCGACGACTGGACGAAGCACACGGATTGGGCAGACATGATAATATTTGACGATTGCCTCGGTTTCGGCAAGGAGGCCGAGAAGCTCAGGAAGGAGGGGAAGTTCGTCGTGGGCGGAACGTCATACTCGGACCGCCTCGAGGACGACCGGCAGTTCGGACAGGACGAGATGAAGGCCGTGGGAATAAACGTCCTTCCGCACTGGGATTTCACTGACTTCGACGAGGCGATAAAGTTCGTGAAAGAAAAGCCCGGACGGTACGTCCTCAAGCCGTGTGGAAAGATAGCGAGCGAGAAGGAGCTCCTGTTCGTCGGAAAGGAGGAGGACGGCATAGACATGCTGCAGATACTCGAGCACTACAAGAAGAACTGGGCGAAGAAGATGAAGTTCTTCCAGATGCAGAAGTTCGTCAAGGGCGTAGAGGTCGCCGTCGGCGCGTTCTTCAACGGAAAAAAATTCATCACGCCGATAAACATCAACTTCGAGCACAAGAAGCTCTTCCCGGGAGAAAAGGGCCCGAGCACCGGCGAAATGGGAACAAGTATGTACTTTTGCGAACCCAACAAGATATTCAACGAGACGCTCGAAAAAATGGCGCCCCAGCTGGCCGAGACCGGCTATGTCGGCTACATCGACATCAATTGCATCGTGAACGCAACGGGCGTCCACCCGCTAGAGTTCACGTGTCGTTTTGGATACCCCACGATAAGCATACAGATGGAAGGGATCACGAGCCCGATAGGCGAGTTCATGTACGCGCTCGCAAGGGGCGAGGATTATAATCTCAAGACCAGAGCGGGCTTCCAGATCGGCGTCGTTATAGCCGTCCCGCCGTTCCCGTTCGAGGACCCGAACACCTACAAGAAGTTCTCCGAGGACGCGACCATACTCTTCAAGAAGCCTAACCTCGACGGCGTGCACATAGCGTACGTGAAGAAGGTCGACGAGGACTGGCTGGTCACGGGCGGATGCGGATACGAACTTGTCATAACCGGCTCCGGAAACACGATGAAGGAGGCACAGGAGGAGGCATACAAGCGCGTGGAGAACATCATGATACCCAACATGTTCTTCCGGACAGACATAGGCGACCGCTGGGAAAACGACAGCGACCTGCTCCAGACATGGGGATACGTGCCGTAGGCTCCAGTTAACTTTAAAATCAACTTTTACCTACTTATTTACAGAGGTCAGCCATATGGATTACAAGTGCAGGCAATGTAAGGAGGACATATCCGGTTCGGACGTGTTCACCTCTGACAACTACCTCTTCTGCTGCAGCGAATGCGCGAACGAGTGGAAGAAGGGGCAGAATGAGAGCTTCCCGCTAAAGTTCAGGGAGGACCACGGATTCTGGGGCAAGGAGGAGTTCGTGGGCGGGCCCATGAAGAAATGGTGGTTCTGGGACGTGCATTTCGCGCTGAATGACATACACAAGAAGATGGCCGACATCGGGCAAGTTAACAGCCTCTCGCTGGAGATACGCGACGCCGAGGAGCGCGTGGACAGGATGGGCAAGTTCCTTTCTGACTTCGGGGCCATGCAGGTGAACCTTGACGCGCGCGTGAAGAACATCGAGAAGAGGACAGCAGAACCCACGAAAGCTTTGGACGAGGACATACGCGACATCAAGGACGCACTGCGGGTTCTCGACGGCCTGATGGAAAAGATAAACAGGCTTGAAAGGCTGATGGAAACCAAGGAAGGCAACACGCTGAACAGCCTGAACTAATACTATAAATCCTTTCTTTGATTATTTGTAATATGCCTTTTGATCTTGAAAGCCTCGGCAGGTGGAAGCTGCGCAAGGAGGACTTCAGGAACGCCATGTCGACCGTGATGACCTACGAGCTCTTCACGCGGTCCTCCAAGAGGAACAACCGCTTCTTCAGGAACACCGCCCTTTACGCCGTGGGCAGCTCGCTGAAGAACGGGCCGTACAACGACGTGGACCTGACGGTCGTGGGACTCTACCTCATGCCCAGGCAGGAGACGACTTACGAGAGCCCGGACGGAAGGAAGGTCACGCTCATAGGCGGCGTGAAGCCGCCTGAAGAGTACCACGACTGGAGCATCAGCGGGAACATCAAGGAGCCGGTGCTTGACGACCTGCAAAGGCTTTTCGAGGATATATTCCCCGACAGCCAGTACGTGCGCCAGGCGAACCTGAAGAGCCCGTGGCTGAATCCCGAAGGGTACTGCAAGGGCATCACGTACAATGACGGGGACAAAATATTCACCAGCTTCGACGTGAGGGACGTCGTAATCAGGCCAAAAGCAGACGGCGAGGTTCCGATACACTTCATGCTTCTTGACGAGGACATAACTCCTAGAAGATGGGAAGACAGGCAGATGGCGAACCATCTCCCATACTTCAGGCTTTCAATAAGGAACAACCGCCGCGAGCTACCTGCACGGCCCGGGAAGCAGGCGGAGCTCGGTGCCAAGAAGGATGACTGGGGCTGCCAGGGTTTTTAAGAATGGTGGGCCCGCGGTGATTTGAACACCGGTCTCCTGCTCCCAAGGCAGGGATCCTACCAAGCTAGACTACGGACCCGACAAGACTGATTTCGCAAGGAGAATATTTAAACCAGTTGTTCCTTCACGCTCTTGGCCACGGCAGAGCCGAGAAGTCCCTCGAGCTTCTCGATCGGGGCGTCCCGCAGGTCCACGATGCGCTGCAGGCCCGCATCGAAAAGCGTCCGCGAACGCACGCGCCCTATGCCCTTAAGGGCCACGAGCGCGAGCAGCTCCTCCTTTATGCCGTACTTGACGCGCGTGCGGATCTTCCGTATCTCCTTGAGGGAGTCCTTCTTCCCGATCAGCAGCGTCAGCTCGTTGCACGCATAGAGGAGCCAGTCGGCCACGTCGCGTTTTCCGTTGAGCTCGCCCGGCGCGACGCCGAACTTCTCGCATATCTGGGCCTCGCCGAACTCGGAGCACCACCAGTCGAACATCATGGCCGTCTTGAACGCATCCATGAAATGCTCGAACTCATAATCCCATTCGCTGGGCACGGAACCCATTATATCGGCGCCGCGCTCCGAAACCAGCGCCGCATATTCAGGCCCTTCGCGCTCGCGCATGCGGAGCTGCGGGCCGAGCTCGCGGGACGAGGAAATGAGATGGAGAACGCCGAAAAAACTAGGTGTGAACTTCTCTATGGCTTCGACGAAACTGTGGGCGGTCCCGGGGTCGACGTAAAGTTCCGCGACCCGCTTCCCTATGAGCGTCGGGCGGATGTCCTGGCCGGTCTGAACGACGAATTTCCACTCTATCAGCTCGTCAAGTATGACGCGTATCTTCTCCTCGAGATTCTGCATGTCGGCGAACTGGTACCCGTAGAACGTCTCGGCAAAGAAGTTGTAGATGTCGCCCTCGCGCTTCACGAGTCCCGTGGCTATGAGCGCAAGGGTATGCATGCGCAGGATCGGCTCGACAGCAAGCTTGCTGAATATCTCCTCCGGCTCGCCCATGATGAACCTGTCATAGAGCTCCTGCGCCTCCATGCTGTTCTTCGCGATTATGATAGATTCTCCCTCCTTGTCGTAGCGCGGGCGGCCTGCGCGGCCGCAATTGTGCACAAGGAAATTCTCAACAAAGTAATTTTGACTTTTATCCACGGAAATGTTGTAAACTGTCATCTTTTTGTTTGACTTCTCTATTTTTTTTATCTCTAACCACATCAGGGGCCCGATGTCAGCAAAATGTCTATCAACGTTATGGTACTTTTTGTATGTAACATGTGGTATTTTACATTTTACAGTATCCGCCCATTTACTGAATTTGGTAATGAATTGCCCGCGTCTGAATATGACATTGTATATCGGACGTCTAAAATTTGCTTTCTTGCCTCTGATTATGGTGGGTTTCGGACTATTCTTTTCTACACGACTAAATATCCCCAATCTCAAAAGCAAATTATGAAGCCCGTCTGAATATCGCCTGCTTGCAGTACATATGAGCACTCTGTGGGCAAGCGTACCGGGAAAATCTGGATCGGTCACAACATTATAATTGCCGTCCCCATCAAACACTCCAGATAGATAAGCTCCTATAAGCTCACGCGGCAGACTAAAAAAGAAATCTGGTACAAATATATTGTTGGTTTTATTTTTAGAAGGTATACCGAACTTTTCGAATATTTTAGCAAGTAGGCTAGAACCCACCTCGAGCGACACGGCATTGTCATTTCTTTCATAAATATGCGGCGAGAGGCCGAGATGTCTGAGTATTTCATTTGCCCTGCTGATAATACGCATATCCGTGTTAGTCAATTTAATATGGTGATATGTCGAACCTGTTCTCTTGTCCTTTGTCCTGACAATTGAGCCGTCGGTAGCTATAATACCTGCAAGCCACATGAATTTTTCATCCAGCCTCATTGGCAAACATATGATATTGCCATATGATGTCTTTACTTCTTTTATATATCTTGCAATTTCACTCTCAGATAAACCCAATATCTTACATACTCCTAGAATTACATGCAGAGGTATGGCCTTTTTTCCTCTTACATATTCCTTGATTGCCTTTGTGCTCTTACCAAGCCTCCTAGCAAGTTCCTTTCTGGTCATTTTGTTAATTACCATTCTGAAAAGATTTGTCCCATTATATAGGTATGTATCTTCCTCTGGCACAAGCGTCCAAAAATACGGTGCCTTGCGGCATTCGTAACCAAAATCGAGCGCATGACCAATCTTGTCGCCAATGCGCAACTCTGATGACGCTCTCCAAAGCTTCCTTTCTGAACCTCTCGGCATGGTCATGATAGGGTGCCGAGGGGTTGCAATCAGATTGCGACCACCGCTCACAAAAATTTTAATTGTCTTATCTTTGCTCACAAACCAATTAGTTATATGTCTTGGAATGGTCTTATTTGAGTCCATATCAAAAGAAAGCACCTTTTCACATGATTCTTTTTTTACAATATATCCTATTGGTTTTAGGCTCCCATCGGCCATTAGCACACGTGCATTATAGGGCAGACACATCTGCTCGTACTCGAGGACAGGTATGTATGCGTGGCCGTACGTGGAATAGTACCGCTTCATGTCACGCAGGATGACCCTGTAGGCGGGCAGGTCCACGCCTGCTGCAAGGGTGGGCGTGGCTGCGATTATCTTGACCGACTTGTTCCGGAAGGCGTTCTCTATCGCCGACCGTTGGCTGGACACGAGCCCTGCATGGTGGAACGCGACGCCGGAAGCGACGCATTTCGCGAGGCGCTTGCACTGCTGGGTCGGGCTCTCGAGGGCCTTCCTGACGTGCTCGGAGAGCTCAGCGAGCTCGACGCGCTCTGCCGCGTTCAGGCTCCTGCCCACTATCTTTGAGGCGCGCTCCGCGATCGATTCGGCGTTCCGGCGTGTCGATGCGAATATTATCGCCTGCTTGCCCTGACGGACGGTCGTATCGGCTATCGATACCTCGGGCGGATAATCCTTGCTGACGGCGAACCCCTCCTTGTCCATGAAGCCCACCTTCTCGCCGTCGTAAATCCCCTCGTAGAGCTTCACGGGCCGCCAGTCGCTCTCGACCAGCTCGGCGCCTATCCATTTGGCGAGGTCCTTCGAGTTCTTAATCGTCGCGCTAAGAAAAAGGAACTTTATCTGCGGGTTGATCCTGCGGAGGCGCGTTATCGTCACCTCGAGGGTCGGACCGCGGCCGGGGTCGTTTATCAGGTGGACCTCGTCGATGACGACGATGCCGACGTCGTTTATCCAGGGCGTGTGGTGCCTCATCAGCGAGTCGGTCTTCTCGGACGTCAGTATTATCAGGTCGTACTTATGCAGCCACGAGTCGGACGAGTCGAGGTCGCCCGTGCTTATCCCGACCTTTACTCCGAGCGGGGCATAGCGCTTCTTGAAGCTCTCGTACTTCTCGCTGGCAAGAGCTTTTAGTGGGACGACGTAGATGGCCTTGCAGCCCTTCGTGAGAATCGCGGTGACCATCATCATTTCCGCTATCAGCGTCTTGCCGGACGCCGTCGGTGCGGAGATGACGAACGACTTGTCGAGGTTCAGGAGGCCCTTTTTGACCGTCTTCTCCTGCACGGGATTGAGCTCGGCTATGCCTGATTTCTTAAGCACTTCAAGAAAATTCGCCGGCAGTCCGGCGTCCTCCACTTTCATGCCCCTATATTGCGCGTCAAAGATATAAGAAGCATTATCTAAATCAATTTAAAGTTTTGAAGCATATAGTTATCGATGCCGATACCTGTTTTTTACGTCGAAGGAGATACTCTGCCAGAGGCATGGGAGAACGCTGTTGTGAAGGCATGGCACGAAGGCATTGACATCAGGACCGAATACGACAGGGAGGGGGAGCTGCCAAGCAAGGACTGCACGATGATGATAAACGTGAAGGATCCGTTCGCCGAACCGAGAATACCTCGCTTCTTTCCGACCGGCATGACCGAGCTTGCGATGTACGTCCTCGAGGTCACGGAAGGCGTTCACGATTACCACATAAATCCGGAAGAAAAAAAATGGGACTATACATATCACAAGAGGATATTCGAATACAATGAGAACTTTAATCAGATAGATGCTGTTGTGAAGAAGCTGGTGGACACTCCGCACACGAGGAGGGCGCAGACCATAACGTGGATGCCCGAGAAGGACACGAAGATCGACCATCCTCCCTGCCTGCAAAGGCTGTGGTTCAGGGCAATCGAGGAGAACGGCAGGACCATGCTCTGCATGCAAAGCGAATGGAGGTCGAACGACGCGTTCAAGGCGGCGTTCATGAACATGTATGCCATAACAGAAATACAGAAGATAGTGGCCAGACGGGTTTCCGAGGGCCTGGGAAGGGAGGTATCAACCGGCAATTATGTCCATTTTTCCAATTCGTTCCACATATACGGGAAGGACCGCGGAGACTTCGAGAACACGTTCCTCGGAAAGTTCATGAAGAGGCCGAAGGAGAAGCGGGCTATAAGGAGCGATGACAAGAGCGTAGCTTACGAGTTCAAGGAAGCCCTGAGAAAGCTGAAAGAGGAAAGGGCTAAACTACCGTAGAACCGCCTGCCGGGACCTTCCTTTGCACGTCGTTGACGCCGGCGCCTATCTTCTTGGCTATGATGTTTGCGATCTCGTTCTGGGTCTTGCTTCCCGGCCTTATCAGCGCGTACCTGTCCGTCTGCTTCCTGACTGCGGCTTCCGGTCCGGAAATTATCTTTCCGCCCGCGTTGCCTATTGCCAGCTCGAGCTTGATGCTCTTGAGGAAGTTGCGCTTGTGGAAGATGAACGAGCCCTTGGCAAGGTACTCGCCCGCCTTGGGCGTCTTCGAGACGTCGTCCGGGTCCGCCCAGAACACGTCGACGCTCCCGAGGCCGCGCTTCCACGCCGACGAGTAGCACGCGGCGAGAACGGCAGCCTCCTTGAGCGCCTCGAGTCCGACCTCCTTGCCGCCCGACCTCACCAGCGTGAGGGGGGCGCCCGAGATGTCCGCGTGAAGTATCTTGTCGCCGGGCTCGGCATGCTTCTTGAAAAGTATCTCGTTCTGCGATGCGTCGCGACCGGCTATGACGAGAAAGCCGTCGCTGGTCGTCATCCAGCGGAACTTCTCGAACCATTCGCCGCTCTCGCGCAAGACTGGCTTGTCCTTGGAAGCGGGCCTCGGCTTGGCGGACATGCTCCTGATAAGGGCCTTCTCCGCCGCCTCGGACTTCCTGCGGGCCTTCTTGGCATCGGAGAAGTACCGTTCGGCGTTCTCGCGGGCGCTCTTCCTGAAGTCTATTTCAACTTCGACCACAGGCCAGCCACCCCGTAAAATATCAGTACCAGTCCAGCAGCAAGCGTCAGCGCCCATGACCAACTTACCAGGAAGCCCCATATGCCGGTGAGCAGCGGAACGCCCGTCGCAGGCTCGGCAGTGAGAACGGTCCCTGCAGCGGCAGGCGCGCTCTCCATGGTCTTGACTCCGGTGACCTCGAGCATCTGCCGCGCATCAAGCGACGTGCCTGCGTAGAAGCTGGACAACCCGAACAAAGCGAATATGACGCCGAGCGAAAGCATGACAACGAACTGCACCGGGAATACCGGCCTGACGATGCCCCTGCCTTTCGGCGTCAGCTCGTAGTATATCCACTTGCGGTGGGTCTTTTCCTTCTTGACGAGCCCCGAACCCTCGAGCTTCCCGAGATGCTCGACGATGGTCGAGCCGGCCAGGCCGAGCTCCTTGGACAGTTCGGCGGGCATCTTCCTCCTCTCGGCCAGACTCTTCATAATGGTGACGCGCGTGTCGGACGAGAGCGCCTTTATGGCCTTCTTGTCAAGCTCCATGAAAAAATATTGGTTGAACTGGCTTATATAATATTATTCTTCGTTCGGTCGCAGCCGAACGTTTCCATCTCCTTATAAGGGACTCCGCAGGCATCTTGTTTTCAGAGGTGATAGTGTGAAAACAAAGAACATCGTGATACCGGTCGTGCTGATAGGAATAATCGCATTGGGAAGCTTCAGCACGCTGGTGAGTGCAACTGACGAGGCCGAAGCGCTGATTGATGCTCCTGTCTGCGTACACGGCGGCACAATAGATGCCTCAGGGCACTACGTGCTGAATGCGGAACCGGACAAGGTTGACATAGCTCTCGGCGTCGAGGTCCAGGCCAACAGCGCAGCGGACGCGCAAAGGTCGGCTGCCAACACAATGGACAACATCAGGACAAGGATGTCACTGATCGGCATAGCCAAGAGCGACATAAGCACGGCAAGCTACTATGTGACCGAGGTCAGGGACTGGAGCAAGGATTCGACGACGGTCGTGGGCTACAAGGTTACGCACATGATAACCGTCACGTCAAAGGACACCAGCAAGGCCGGAGCCATAATAGATGCCGCTTCTTCCGCCGGGGCGAACCAGGTCTACGGCGTGTCCTTCGGGCTGACCGACGAGAAGACAGCGCAGCTCAAGAAGGCGGCGCTGACAGAAGCTGCCAAGAACGCAATGGAGAAGGCCAACGCCATGGCCGACGGGCTCGGAGTGAAGGTGCTCCGCGTCCAGAAGATAGCTGAATCGAGCTCAGGGTATACGCCGCTTTACCGCGACTATGCGTATGCCGCAGCTCCGATGGCCGAAGGCGCAGCGACTTCCGTGGAAGCGGGAACCGTGAGCGTCACAGCTGATGTGAGCGCAACATTCGAGTTCGGATGACGGGTTTTTAGAGGGGCTCTGCCCCTCGTTATTTATAAAAGGGACCACAATAATCTCCCATGCGGTTGATCATTCTCATCACGGCAGCCGTGCTAGTGAGCGGATGCATCGGCCAGCAGAGCACGTTCAGCTTCGAGAGCGGCAAGGGCTACTGCCTGACCCCGGACGTCAGGGAATTCAACTACAGGACGGACGGAACCACTATATTATTTGAAGGCGTCGCCGAGACCCCCGATCCGTGCGTCAACCTGACCGCAACGCCGTCCGTCGCAGGCAAGTACATAACGGTCGTGATAAGCGGCTCGCAGAGCGGAACGTGCGCCGAATGCTCGGGTGGAGTGGATTTCAGCGGCTCGATAGACGCGGGAAAGTACGGGGACTACACGTTCAAGGTCATGTACGGAGAGAAGCTCATATTTCAGAGCGACGTGACGCTGGCTTCTAAAGGCTGAGTATGGCCTTTCCCTTTTTCTCGTTTATCTCCTTGACGGACTTTTCTTTCTTCAGCAGCGCCTTCTTCTCGTCCCAGTTGCCCCTTTCCTGGAGAACATCGATTATCTCCTGGACCTTGCCAAGGTTCCGTTCGATCGCTTCGGCCTTTGCGCGCGACTCCTCCCCGGTGCGCTTCAGCTTGTCGACCGATTCGCGCTGGCCCGACTTCATCCGTTCCATCCTCCCGACCTCCTCGTCAACCACCGGTTCCTGGCCTACAAAGAACTCATCAAGGGCCTCGGAGAACGACTTGAACGGCTTGGCCTCCCGCCCGTCGTAGAACTTCATCGGGAACGGGACGACGTCCACCGTCTTTCCGCCATCGATGATCGTCTGCGGCTCCAGCGGGCCGTCCAGCTCGTGTATGGCAGCGTAGACGTTTTCCGCAGCGCTCTCGTCGAGCTTTATAGCAGGCATGGCCTTGTCGGCCTTCGCCCTCAGGCAGACCTCTTCGGCGTAAAGACCGGAGAGGCTCAGGTCCTTTGCTAAGAACGTTATTAAATCGCGCTTGCTCTTCGACGCGAGCACGAGAATCTCGGCAGGCTTCATTGCGAACGGGTCGCGGGGTTCGGGCGGGTAGACGTACTTCCGTCCGGGAAATATGCTCCTGCTCTTCCAGCTCTGAACCTCCATGGGAACTATTATCTTGTAGCTGCTGTCGCAGAGGATGACGTTGCCTTTGGAGAACATCTCGAATATGAGCACGTTGCCTTCGGCCTCTATCTCGACTATGCGCTCGAAGCCGTGCTGCGAGACGCGCGTTATGCGCTTGCCGGACAGATGTTTCCGCAGAGCCATGGCGAACGAGCCGGGCTCAACGGACTTCCGTTTGTACCGCGTGAAGAACAGCTTGTTGGGCTCGAAGAACAGCTCGCGGACGCCCGAGCCTGAGACAAATATCTCTAGGCGCACGGTCTTGCCTTCCTGGAAGGCCTTCTGTATGCGGCCGCCCTCAATCCCCGCCAGTTCCTTCGCCAGCAGCTTCAGTTCCAGGCTGCTCATTTCCCTCATCGGTTTTGACCTCCTTGTTTTCGGGCATGCTCATCTGCTCGAAGAGCTTCTTCGCATCATCAGGGCTCTCGAGCCCGAAGTATTCTGCGAACTCCTTCGTGACAAACAGCGCCTTGGTCCTGCCATGCTTCGCAGCACGCAGCAGACCCTTTGTCGTAAGAATCTTGATGTACTCGTACGTGCGGTTGCCGATGACCTTGACGATGTCCGACTGAGTGATGGGCTGCTTGTAAGCCACGAGCGCGAGAACTCTCAGCAGGCCGCGGCTGAGGTCCTGCATCGGCGTGAGGCTGCGCACCTGGTTCACGAACTCGGGCTTGACGCGCAGCTGGTATCCGTCCTTTGCCTCGAACAGGTGCACGCCGTGCTCTTCTCCGTCGTACTCCATCTTGATCTCGTCGAGCAGCCGGGCGATGACCTCGGGCTCGCTGCGGACTATCTTGGATAGCCGTTCCTTTGACAATGATTCGTTTGACATGAAGAGCGCGGCTTCAAGGAGCGCCTTCTTGTTTGTTCTTGACATCTTTCCTCATCTTCACGAATATTTCGTCGAACAGTATGGGCTGGTCGTACTCGATCCTGCCCTCCTGCGACAGGTGGAGCATTGGCATGAGCACGCGGACTATGTCCTCGCGCTGCCAATTAGTAACCAGTTTCTTGAACGTGGTGTTCTTCTCTATGTCGCTCAGCGCGTGCTGTATCTGTTCCAATAAAGTTTCTATTCGCTTGTTTATATCGGTCTCCTCCACCGGCAGCACGCGCTCGACGGCTCTCCGTAGCTTCGCCTTCCGTTCGGAACGACGTTCTTGCACGTCGAAGGCCTTCTTCAACGCCGTCAGCAGCTCCGTCATTGTCACGCTGCTCATTGGCTGGCGCTTGATAGGCGGCTCCAGCGGCGGTATCTGGGCGAGTATGCGCAGAAGCGGATTATCCTTCTGCTCCGATTCGGCTATGAGCACGGGCTCCTTCCTGTCGACGAGAACATCTGACTTCATCCGGACGAGTATCGCGGCCACCAGTATGAACCTGGCCGGTATGCGCAGGTCCGCCTCCTTGGCGTCAGAAAGGTACTTCGTGAACGAGTCGGCCAGCCGTATTATGTCTATGTTCCACGGGTCCATGCCCTCCTCGGCCACTATCTTGACTATGACGTCCTCCCAGCTGGGCTCGTATATCATGAGCTTTATCATTTCCTGTTCAGATAGCATGCAACCGCCTCTGCATATAATTGCCCGCCCGTATTAAAATCGATTGCTTTAGGACGGCATCCTGATTCCGACAAGCTTTGATTCGCCTTCTTCCATGCTCACGCCGTAGACGCTGTCGGCGGCCTGTATCGTGGCATCGTTGTGCGTTATGACTATGAACTGGGCGACGGCGGCGTACTTTCTTATCAGGTCTATGATTTTTCGGGCGTTCGGCTTGTCAAGGGCCGCGTCAATCTCGTCGAGAACGTAGAACGGGGCGGGCTTGAACTGCTGTATCGCGAACAGGAACGCTAAAGCCGTGAGCGTCTTCTCGCCGCCGGACATCGAGTCGATGTTGAGCGAGAGCCTTCCCGGCGGGCTCGTCTCTATCATGAGGCCGCTCTCCTCGAGCGTCTCGCCCTCGAGCCTCAGCGAACCTTCCCAGCCCGTAAGGTCCTTGAAAACTATCTTGAACTGGTCTGCCACCGCGTTCAGCGTCTCGAGGAACGAACTGCGGCGCTTTCCCTCTATCTCAGCCATCATCTCGAGCACCTTGTTTCTTTCGCTCGTCAGTTTGTCGACCTTGTCCTTGAGCTCCTTATACACGGCCTTCACGTCCTTGTATTCCCCCATGGCCTTCTGGTTGACGGGACCCAGGGTCTGGATGTCCGTGACCAGCCGCTTGATGTCGGTCTGCATCTTTGCGATGGGAATATCATCGTACGTCTCGTAGTCCTTGTAGTTCTGGAACTCATCCTTGATGTTCTCGAGCTCTGCCTCGAGCCGTGCGCGGTTTAACTTGAGGCGGTTGATTTCATCGTCGGCCGTGGTCTTGAATCCGTACAGTTCGCTGCGCTTCCTTCTCAGCGTCTCGATGCTTCGTTCGAGCTCCTCGCGCTTCGCCTGCATGGTCACGAGCTCTGCGGAGCCCTTGTGCTCCTCCTTCGTCAGCCGGTCGAACGCGCTCCTCATGGCAGCTATGTCTGCTTCGAGAGCGGGCACGCTTGCCTGGATGTCACGCTTTGCTTTTTCGTACCTCTTTATATCGTCCGTCTCAGGCAGCGACTTCTTCTTCATGTAGAAGCCTCCGATGATCGCGCCCGACCGCTCGGCCATGTCGCCGTCGAGCGTGACGAACCGCGCCTCGCCTATGCCGAGCCTCCTCGCCGTCTCGATGGTGTCGACGACCACGGTATCGCCGAAAACGAACGAGAACGCGTGCCAGTACTTCTTGTCGAACTTGATGAGGTCGATCGCCAGACCGATCACTCCCGGCTTCTTGAGCATGTCCTTCAGGCGGGAGGCGTCGCGCTCGCGTATCTTGTCGAGCGGCAAAAACGTCGCACGGCCGACGCGCTTCTCCTTGAGATGTTTGACGCAAGCTATTGCAGTGTCCTGGTCCGAAACGACGATGTCGTGAAAATGATTGCCCGCAGCCACCTCGATCGCCGTGCGGTACTTGTCCTCGACGTCCGATAGGGACGCGACCGTGCCGAACACACCGGGCTTCTTGAGTCGGACAATCTCCTGCACGGCCGGCGAGAGGTCGCCCTCCATTTGCCGCTGGTTGAGGTACTGCAATCGTGATATGAGGTCGTCGAGCTTGAGCAGCTCCGACTGCTGGGCGGAGACCTGGCCGGACTTGACGTTGATGTCTGAGCGCAGGCGCTCAGCCTCGCGGATGACCTCGATGTCCTTTGAGCGGTCGAACAGCTTCTGGCCGACGGACTTCAGTTCCTTTTCAGCTCCGTCGATCTCCTTGTCTATATCGGCGAACTCGCCTCCTGAGGACTTTATTTCGCCCTCCCTCTGCCCAATCCGCTCCTGCAGAGTCTTCATTGCCTCCTCCGCTTGCACCAGTCGCTTCTTGGCGAGCGACGCTCGGAGTTTGTCCAGCTCCTTGGACCAGTCGCTGTACTTCTCGGCAGACTCCTTCTCGGTTTCGAGCTTCTTCAGCGTCGTCTCCCGCTCGCCGAGGATTATTGATTGTTCTTTCAGGCGCTCCTCGACCGTCGTGAGCTCGCGCATGGACTTCTCCTTCTTGTCGTCGAACTCCGCGATCCCCGCTATCTCGTCAAGTATCTCGCGCCTTGCAAGGGGGGACATCTCGATTACTTCCGTCACGTCCCCTTGGAGGATTATGTTGTACCCGTCCGGGTAGATGTTCGCCTTCCGGAATATCTCCTGCATGGTCTCGCGCGTGACGGTCTTGCCGTTCATCTTGTAGATGGAGACGCCCGCGCGGTTGACGCGCCTGGACATCTCGACCTTCGCATCGCTCACTGGGAACTTCTTGTCGGAGTTGTCGAAGTGCAGCGACACCTTCGCCTGCTCGGCGGGCTGCGAATGGATGCTTCCCGAGAATATTATGCCTATCATCTTGTCCGCCCGCATGCTCTTCGCGCTGGTCCGCCCGAGGGCGAAGCAGATGGCGTCGAGTATGTTCGACTTGCCGGAGCCGTTGGGCCCGCAGACGACGGAGAAGTTGCTGGGGAAGAACACCTGCGTCTTCTTTGCAAAGGACTTGAAGCCCTGCATCTCGATTTTTTCTATCCTTACCATGACTACCACTTATTATTGGCTCGCGGGGCAATATAAATTATAATATTAGAGAAGGTGCCCGACCATCTTGATGAACTTCGGCTTCCTGATAAGGACCTTCGCCATCACGCTCATCTTCTTTCCCATGACCATGTCCTCCAGGTCCTCGTTGTGCACGGCATCGGCCACGTCGTTCATGTCCTTGTCGTCCATATGATCGAATATCTCGCGCAGCTTCTCCGTGGACTTCAGATGCACGCCGCGCTTCTTGTGCCAGAGGCCGTTGAACTCGCCGAGCGACTTCTTCGTGAAATCCTTCTTCTTATGGGCGGCCGTTATGACATCCGCCGCAATGTCGCCGGATATCAGGGCCTCGTGTATCCCTCCGCCGTGTATCGGGTTCACGAGCAGCGCGGCCTCGCCTATGATGAGCGCGCCGTCCATGGCCATGTCCTCGAGCATGCCGCCCAATGGCACTATGCCCGCGTTCACCTCGATTATCGAGCCCTTGAGCCCGGGGTGAGCGTCGATATACTTGTCGAGATAATATTTAGGAGACTTCTCGCCAGGAACTATGCCGATGCCGATGTTGGCGGTGTCGCCCTTTGAGAAGAACCATATGTAGCCTCTCGGGGCTATTTCCTTCCCGATGACTATGTTTATCATGTTGTGCTTGATCTTCGCGCCTGCGATCTCGTATTGCATGCACGTGTCGATGAGGTTCGGGTTGCACACGTTCTTGAAGCCGGCCTGCCTTGCGAGCCTGCTCTCTGCGCCGGTCGCTATCACGATGACATCGGCTCGTGCCTCGAATGGCTCGCCGATGAACTTGCCCTTCACGCCGACCACCTTGCCGCCCTCGATGATCAGTTCGTGGACGTCCGAGTCCGCCCGGACGTATGCTCCGGCCTTCGAGGCCTCGATGGCCAGCCACTTGTCGAATACCTTCCGTTCGAGTATGTATCCGGAGATCTTGGTCTCGACCTCGATGGTCCGACCGTCCGGAACGAACAGCTTGAAGCCATTTATCCTCTGGCGTATGCAGTTTTCAGGTATCTTTCCCGTGTATTCCTCTGCTCTCGTGTCGACGCCTTCGCCGCAGCGCTTCGGCGCGCCTATCTCCTGGCGGCGGTCGTAGACCGCTACCCTCAGGCCCGCCTGGGCGAGCTTTCTTGCGCACTGGGAGCCTCCTGGCCCGGCGCCGACGATTATTACATCATAGTTCATTTTTTCACCGTTATGGCCCTGACCGGGCAGACCTTCTCGCATGTGCCGCACGCGATGCATTTTCCGTTTTCTTCGGGCCCGGACTCCCTGAGCTCGAGGGCCGACACCGGACAAACGGCTACGCACCCGCCGCACCTGAGGCAGACGTCGCGGTTGACCTTCCACATAAGAACCAGAATGCCTTCAGAGCTTATAAATTTATAAGTCACGCCGCGGAATCTCTAGTATGATATACAGGAAGAGAATCGTCGTCACGACGGCGCTCGGCATAGTGTTCGGGCTTGCCGGAATGAACGTCGAGTCGTTCCTCATAAGCGGCGTCTTTACGACGGCCATGATGACCGAGCTACTGCTGAACCGTGCGCTCATAGGTTTCTTCATCGGCATGTCAGGCTGGAAGAGGACGCACTGGGTCTACAACGGGGCCGTCATAGGATTCCTGCTCAGCATGTGCATCGCCGTCACTCAGGACTTCGTCGTCAGGTCGACGCTCGTCGTCCTGGGCACGATATACGGCGCGCTCATCGAGTACGTCACGGTCAGATACTTCAAGGCGCCGATAACGTCCTAGAGGTTGTAGAAGAGGATCCATACAATGAACCAGAGGAAGAAGTATATCGCTCCTCCGTTGCTCATCAGCCAGCCCTGCTTGCGCTTCTCCTTCGACAACTTGACTATCAGCCACGATCCGAGGGCGTAGAACGCAAGGCCGAACGCGATGCCCAGGTAGTTGTCCTTTGACAGGAAGCTGACAAAGCCTGCCACTATTCCTAATATAATATAGGTGATGTACGAAAGGTTATCAGGTTTCATAGTTCCACCATATGGTTTAGCCTGTTATTAAACTTACTGGAAGGCTTAAATATATAACATCCTTATTATTTTCATGCCAAAGAGCAGGCGTTCTAATAGGCGCGTGAAAGCCAAGGAACCCAAGCCGAGCAAGCTGTTCAACGTATCCCTGCTTGCACCGATACTCGTGATAATCATTGCGCTGCTGGCCATCGGCCTCGGAATGAACAAGATGTCAATAACAGGAAACATCGG
>Ga0315295_10000059_pt1 | contig 92785 bp, 88 predicted proteins | sample YL17G14_0_MG_FD_204453 | JGI IMG/M metagenome (GOLD analysis project Ga0315295, IMG submission 204453) | Sediment microbial communities from Yellowstone Lake, YNP, Wyoming, USA - YL17G14_0 | ecosystem: Environmental > Aquatic > Freshwater > Lake > Sediment | place: USA: Wyoming | collected...
GAAATCGACGATTTCGACATCCAAATCCGAAAAAACCACGGTGAGTGATTAACACTCAATTTTGCAAAGAATGGTGAACTAATCACTTCCGCGAAGTGTTAATCACCCTTCGTTTTTTCGGATCGAAAAACGAATGGCTGCCCGAGCTGGGATCGAACCAGCGACCAAGTGATTAACAGTCACCTGCTCTACCACTGAGCTACCGGGCAGTGGCAAAAAGAATGGCCAAAAAGAGACCGCCGGGAGGGGTTGTCAACCCCTCTGTGCGGGTAAAAACGGGGAATTTCGGGCCCGGGCGGAAGTTTTGGTTGCATCGGTCCGGCGCGCTCATTCAACTCAATTCTCTTTTCCATTACGCCTGCCTCCAATCCCGGAGTCACAGGGGGAACGAAACCATGAAGAAATACCAACTCACTGTCACGACGCGCGAAGGCACCGGTCGCAGCGCCTCCCGCCGCCTCCGCAAGGCCGAGAAGATCCCGGCCATCCTTTACGGCAAGCACACGAAACCCGAGAGCGTTGCCGTCAGCGCCCCGGAGTTCGTCAAGCTCCTCAAGGAGATCCGCGGCAGCGCCGCCCTCATCGAGCTGAAGCGCGACGCCGGCACCACCGCGCTCTCCTTCCTCCAGGAGATCCAGCGCGACCCGATCACGGACCGCTATCTGCACATCGACCTGCACGAGGTGAAGGAAAACGAGAAGATGATCATCTACGTCACCGTCCACGTCGCCGGCGAGGCCTACGGCGTGAAGACCGAGGGCGGCATCCTCGAGACCGCCTCCCATCGCCTGCGCATCCGCTGCCTGCCGAAGGACCTGCCCGCTTTCATCGAGGTCAACGTCACCGAGCTCAAGGTCGGTGAGACCATCCACGTCGGCGAGCTCAAGCCCATCCCGGGCGTCGAGTTACTCGACGACAAGCACCAGGCCGTCGTCATCTGCGTCGAGCCGCCGGCCGAGGAGGTCGTCGAGACCCCGGTCGCCGAGGTCGCCGCCGTGGGCGCCGATGGCTTGCCCATCGCCGCACCCGCCGCCGATGGCACCACTCCGGTGGCCGCTCCGGTCGCTGGCGCCAAGCCGGGCGACGCGAAGGCCGCTGCGCCCGCCCCGGGCACCAAGCCCGCCGCGGGAGCCAAGCCCGGCGACGCGAAGGCCACCGCCGCCGCCCCGGGTGCCAAGCCCGCCGCCGGCGCGCCCGCCAAGGGCGACGCGAAGGCTGCCGCCCCCACCAAGAAGTAATTCCCTTTCCCGGGCCGCCCGTCCGCGGCCGGCCCGTTTTCACGCTGTTCTTTGAGTCATGTCCGTCACGCTCATCGCTGGACTGGGCAACCCCGGGCGCGAATACGCCGCCACCCGCCACAACCTCGGTTTCACCGTGGTGGAGGCGCTGGCCGCCGCCGAGGACTTGAAGTGGAGGCATTCCTCCCGTTTCGAGTCCGCTGTCGCCCGCTGGGATGTCCGCCCCGGCGTCACCCGCCTGCTGGTCAAGCCGGCGACCTTCATGAATGACAGCGGGCGCGCCCTTCGCGCCCTGCTCGACTTCCACCGGGTCGCCGTCACCGACCTCATCGTGGCCTACGACGATCTCACGATCGACACCGGCCTCGTGAAGGTGTCCGTCCGCGGCAGCGCCGGCGGCCACAACGGGGTCGCCAGCCTGCTCGCGCACCTCGGCAGCGGCTTCGTCCGCTACCGGCTCGGCATCAATGCCCCGCGCCCCGCGGGGATGGACCTCAAGGACTTCGTGCTCGAAAAATTTTCTCCCGAACAAAACCAAATCATCGCCCAAAAACTGAACACCTTCGTGGACGGCCTCCGCCTGCTCATCAACCGCGGGCCCGCCGAAGCCATGAACCAACTCAATCGCCGAGACCAACATGACCCAGCCCAAGCGTAACTACAAAGCCACCTTCATCTTCGACAACCGCGGCAAGGAAGACTCCGTCGACCAGCTCATCGAGGGCGTGAAGAAAGAGATCGCTGCCATCCACGGCGAGGTCACCGCCGTCGAGAACCTCGGCCGCCGCGAGTTCGCCCGCAAGACGGACGACAAGTTCCCCGCGGGCGTCTACGTCCAGGTCAATTTCTCCGCCCCCGCGGCGGCCCCCGCCCAGCTTCACGAGCGCCTGCGGCTCAATGACAGTGTCTACCGCGCGCTCGTCGAGAACGCCTGAGGCGTTTTCGCGCCGCCCCTCCTCCCATGGCCAACCTCAATAAAGTCATGCTTATCGGCAACCTCACGCGCGACCCGGAGCTCCGGGTCACGCCGAAGGGCACCGCCATCTGCCAGTTCAGCCTGGCCGTGAACCGCAAATTCCGCGACGAGTCCGGCGCTGACCGCGAAGAGGTCACCTACGTCGACATCGAGGCCTGGAGCAAGCAGGGCGAGACCATCGCCAAATATTGCACCAAGGGCCGCCCACTCTTCGTCGAGGGCCGCCTGCGCCTCGACCAGTGGGAAGACAAGACCACGAAGGAGAAACGCAGCCGCATGAAGGTCGTGCTTGAGAATTTCCAGTTCCTCGGCAGCGGTCGCGCCGACGCCGCCGCCGCCGGCGGCGAGGGTGGGGAAGCCCGCACCTACGCCCCGCGGCCCGCCGCGGCCCCCAAACCCGCGGCCCCGCCCGCGCAGGAAAATCTCGACGAGGATGTGCCGTTCTGAGGCCGGGGCCCCGATCGCCTTGCCCTTTCATTCTCACTTTCACTCTCCACTCCTCCCATGTCCAATCACGAAGTTCTCCTCCTCAAACCGGTCGACGGCCTCGGCGCCGAGGGCGACCAGGTCAAAGTCCGCGCCGGCTATGCGCGCAATTACCTCCTGCCACAGGGCATGGCCGTGCCGCTCACCGTGGCCAACCGCAAACAGGTCGAGGCCCTCAAGCGGGCCCGCGGCCTCCGCGAGGCCAAGGAACTCGACGGCGCGCAGGCGATCGCCAAGCAGATTGAGAAGGCCGGCATCGCCATCGCCGTGAAGACGGGCGAGGGCGGCAAGCTCTTCGGCGCCGTCACCATCAACGACATCCATGCCAAGCTCACCGCCGCCGGCATCACGGTCGAGAAGCGCCGCATCCACCTGGGCGAGCCGATCAAGACCCTCGGCAAGCACGAGGTGAAGATCAAGCTGCACCCCGAGGTCAGCGTCGAACTCTCCTTCGACGTCGTCTCCGAAAACCCGATCGAGCCCGCCGCGTCGTAACGTCCCCGCGGCGTTCCGACCCCACCCCCGGCCATGGCCCTGACGCCCGTCACCACTCCCCGGCGCGGCCAGCCAGCGCCCGAGCCGACGCTGCCCGCGTCGGCCCCCGACCGCTCCCCGCCTCATAGCGCGGAGGCGGAGGAGCACGTCATCGCCTGCTGCCTGCTGGACGGCAGCGACACCATTGCCCGCTGCCTCGAGGCGCGGCTGTCGCCCGACTCGTTCTATTTCCCGGCCAACCGGCTGCTGTTCGAGATCATCATCGGACTCTACCAGAAGGGCACGGCGGTCACCCTGGAGGTGCTGGCCGAGGAGCTGAAGACCAGCCGCCAGCTCGAGGCGGTCGGCGGCTTCGCCTACCTGATGCAGGTTACGGGCAAGATTCCGACGACCGCGCACGCCGGTTATTTCATCGAGAAGGTCCGTGAGAAACACCTGCTGCGCGAGCTGATCAAGGCGGCCACCGGGGCGGTCGAGCAGGCCTATGGCTTCACCGGCGGGCTGGAGGAGTTCGTCGACAAGGTGGAGCAGGACCTCTTCCGGGTCACGCAGGACCGTGTGAGCGACAGCGCCCAGGAGATCAAGGAGGCGGTCAAGGAGGCCAACACGGTCATCGCCAAGCTGCTGATGAAGAAAGGCGAGCTGACGGGCGTGACGTCCGGATTCATTCAACTCGATGCGATGACCTTCGGTTTCCAGCGGCAGGAGATGATCGTCGTCGCGGCCCGGCCCTCGATGGGCAAGACGAGCTTCGCCCTGAACATCGCCGAGGCCGCCGCGCTGCCGAAGCCGGGCCGAGCCGAGCCGGTGCCCACCCTCATCTTCTCGCTCGAAATGAGCTCGTCGCAACTGGCGCTGCGCATGCTGTGCGCCCGCTCGCGGGTGAATATCAAGCTGCTGCGCGACGGCCTGGTCAGCCGCAATGGGCATGAGGTCAACGCCCTCGGGCAGGCCGCCGAGGAGTTCAAGAAGGCGCCTATCCTCGTCGATGACTCGAGCAATCTCACGATCATGGAAATGCGGGCCAAGGCGCGCCGCATCTACGCCCGCAAGAAACTCGGCCTGGTCATCGTCGACTACTTGCAGCTGGTCAGCGGCACGGATACCCGCGCCCCCCGCGAACAGCAGGTGGCGGAGGTTTCCCGCGGATTAAAGGCCATGGCGAAGGAACTAGACCTGCCCGTGATAGTCCTAAGCCAGCTCAACCGCTCGTCGGAGAAGGAGAACCGCACGCCCCGCCTGTCGGACCTGCGCGAATCCGGTTCGATCGAGCAGGATGCCGACGTGGTCATCATGCTGTCCCGCCCCAAGGATTCCGACGATAAATTCCAGACCGCCGCCAACACGGCGGATTTAATCGTTGCCAAGCAACGCAACGGACCGGTAGGTGATTTGAAACTAACTTTCCTTCAAGAAATTACGCGCTTTGAAAACTTCACTCTGTAACCCGTTTTCGCGGGTTCTGCTCGCCATCTTTTTCGTGTTTTCCGCCGTTCCCGGGCTGCTGGCCCAGGCGGAGCTCCCCGCCGGGCCGCAACAGCAGGCACCTGCCCCCGTCCAGCACATCGGCACCATCACGATCAAGTTCGTGGGCATGGCCAACGTGAGCGAGCAGATTGTCCGGGCCAACATGGCCCTGCGCGAGGACACCGAGCTGGATGAGGCGCTGATCGACCGTGACATCCGCTCGCTCTACAAGACGGGCCTGTTCGAGTTCATCGAGACCAAGCGCGAGGCCCGGCCGGGCAATGTCGTGAACCTGGTGCTGGAAGTGACGCCGAAATTCCGCATCCTGAGCATCCAGTTCGAGGGCAACAAGGTCTACAAGGAGCGCCGCCTCATCAAGGAAATCAAGAGCGTGGCCAACGGCGCGCTCGACGAACGCCAGATCAAGGACGACGCGCAGAAACTCTACGAATTCTACCAGAAGAACGGTTACAACCAGGCACAGGTCACCTACAGCGTGGACCGCAACCGCAGCACCGGTTTCGGCGCGGTGACCTTCAAGGTGCGCGAGGGCGCCAAAGTGCGCATCAGCGCCATCAATTTCGTCGGCAACGACCACCTCAAGGCCCGGAAGCTGCGCAAGGAGATGGAGACCAAAAAATGGCACATCTTCTCCTGGCTCACCGGCGGCGGGCGGCTGAAGGACGACGAGTTTGACGACGACCTGGGCAAGCTGCGCGACTACTACAAGGAACAGGGCTACCTCGACATCGAGATCGCCGAGGACAAGATCACCTTCGACTACCCGAGCGCCAGCCGGCTGGTGGTCACCATCCGCGTCAACGAGGGGCGCCAATACAAGCTCGGGGATATCAGCTTCACCGGCAACAAGCTCTATCCCTCGCGCCTCCTGCGCCTGATCCCGCGGCAGCGGAAGGGCGACATCTTTGTCCCCTCCAAGCTGGACAAGGACACGGAGACGCTCGAGGAATTCTACGGCCGCGACGGCTACCTGCAGACGCGCGTCCACCTCATCCGCAAGCCCAACCTGCTGACCGGCAACATCGACGTCGAATTCAAGGTCGATGAAAGCGAGCGGTTCCAGGTCGAGTCCATCAAGATCGAGGGCAACGACAAGTCCAAGAGCATCGTCATCCTCCGCGAACTCGCGCTCGGGCCGGGCGACGTCTTCAGCTCGGTGCTGATGAAGATCAGCAAGCTGCGCCTGGAGAACACCCGCTTCTTCGAGGACCCGGTCAACGTGACGGACGAGTCGACCAACATCCCCGGCCGCCGCAACCTGAAGATCGCCGTCAAGGAGGCCCGCACGGGCAACCTGACGTTCGGCGCGGGCTTCAGCTCGCTCGAGCGGGCGGTCGTCTTCGCCGAGGTCACACAGTCCAACTTCGACCTCTTCAACCGGCGCTCCTTCTTCCAGGGCGACGGCCAGAAATTCCGCCTCCGGTTCCAGATCGGCTCACAGTCCAGCGAGGTCATCCTCGCGTTCGAGGAGCCGTGGCTCTTCGAGCGCGAACTCTCGTTCGGCTTCCAGGTCTTCCGGCAGACCTCGGATTACAACAGCGCCTACTACCAGGAAATCCGCACCGGCGGTGAAATCTACCTCCGCAAGCGCCTCTTCAACTGGCTCGAGGGCCGCCTGTCCTACAGCTATCAGGTCGTCGGCATCGACAACGTGGTGGCCAGCGCGCCGCTTTCGATCCAGGCCCAGGCCGGCAACACCACCACCTCGCGGCTGGGCCTAAGCCTGATCCAGGACACCCGGGACAAAATCATCTCCACCACGCGCGGCAATTACGCGGTGCTGGACCTCAACGTCGCCGGCGGACCGTTGGGCGGCGACAACAGCTACTACAAAATGGAGTTCCGGGGCTCGAAATTCTTCCCCATCGCCGATTTCCAGGACCAGGTCGTGGCAGTCATCGGCCGCCTCGGCGTGGCGGACAGTTTTGGCGACAGCAACAAGCCGATCACACGCACGATCATCGATCCCTCGACGGGCCAGCCCGTGACCTTCGGGCCCTATGTCCCCGGGGTGCCGTTCTACGACCGGTTCTTCCTCGGTGGTCCGCAGGACCTGCGCGGCTTCGAGTTCCGCACCGTCGGGCCCAAGGACATCACCGGTGAGCCGCTCGGCGGCAATTCCTACGGGTTCGTCAGCGTCGAGTATTCCTTCGACCTGGTCAAACCCGTGCGCATGGCCTTCTTTTACGACGGCGGCTTCATCAATGCGGACTCCTACGATTTCAGCCCGGTCAATTACAACGACAACTTCGGCGTCGGCCTCCGCCTGTTCGTCGCCGGGGCTCCGCTCAGCCTTGATTTCGGGATTCCCTTGACCGGGGATAAGTTTAATAAAAAGGGCACCCAGTTTAATTTCTCCTTCGGCACCCGTTTCTGATCCCCCCTCCCCACCACTCCCTATGAACAAGATGATCCGCACCCTGATTTCCCTGGCCGCCTTCGGCGCCGGTTCCACCGCCCTGCTCGCGCAGCCGGCCGTGAAACTCATCGTGGTCGACATGGCCAAGGTCTACGACAACCACTACAAGACGGAGGAGGCCAACGCCAAGTTCCGGGATGCCGAGCAAAAAGCCCAGGAGACGGTCGAGGAGCTCAACAAGCAGGGCCAGAGCCTCGTGGACGAATACAAGGAGCTCGTGGAGCAGTCCAAGAACACCGTTCTCACCCCCGAGGCCCGCAGCAAGGCCGAGGGCGACGCCCAGAAGAAGCTCGAGGACATCCAGCGCAAGCAGGGTGATATCCAGAATTTCCGCACCAACACCCAGCGCTCGCTCCAGCAGCGCATCAAGACGCACCGCGACCTCCTCCTCGAGGAGATCACCAAGATCGTCAATGACATCGCCAAGCGCCAGGGCGCCACGCTGGTCATCGACAAGTCCGGCCCGACGCTTTTCGGCATCCCCAGCGTGCTTTATTCCGACGCGGCCTACGACATCACCGACGCGGTGATCGTGGAAGTGAACAAGGATCGTCCGCCGGTTGCGCCAGCCGCGGTGACCCCGGCCGCGACCCCGGGCGCCGCCAAACCCGCCGCACCCACTGCTACAACACCGGCCCCCGCGAGCTTCACGGTGCCGAATGTCAGCACCCCGCCGGCCAAGACGGACCCCGCCAGGAAGCCGTAAGAAGCCTTGCCAAGCCCTGTTCCAGCGAACAGGGCTTTTTTGTTTCCATGCAGGTCGCCTATACCCCCGCTGAGATTGCCGCCATCGTCGGCGCCCAACGCACCGTGGGCACGACCACGCGGAAGATCGGCGACATCGCCTCGCTCGCGACCGCGCGCGCCGGCGACCTGTCCTTCCTCGGCAATGCCAAATACCGGGCGCAGGTCGCCGATTCGCAGGCCACGGTGCTGCTGCTGCCGCCAGACCATGCGGGCGAGCCGCGGCCGGAGCAGGTTTACCTTTACGTCGAGAACCCCTCGGTGGCGCTGGCCCGGGTTTGCGCCCGCATCGAGCAGACCCTCTGGCCCAAGCCGCCCGCCGGCATCCACCCGAGCGCAGTCGTGGCGCCCACGGCCCGCATCGACCCCACGGCGCACATCGGCCCGCTCTGCGTGGTCGAGGACAGGGTCCAGGTCGGCGCCGGCAGCGTGCTCCAGGCCTCGGTCTTCGTCGGCCGCGACGCGCGGATCGGCGCGGACTGCTGGGTGATGCCCGGCTGCCTGATCGCCTCGACCTGCGCGCTGGCCAACCGCGTGCGGCTCCAGCCCGGCGTCATCGTCGGCTCCGACGGCTTCGGCTACGAGTTCGTCCAGGGCCGCCACGAGAAGATCCCGCAGATCGGCTCGGTGGTCATCGAGGACGACGTTGAGATCGGCGCCAATTCCACCCTCGACCGCGCCCGGTTCAGCCGGACCGTGGTGGGCGAGGGCACCAAGATCGACAACCTGGTGCAGGTCGCCCACAACGTCGTCATCGGCAAGCACTGCATCCTGTGCGCCCAGGTGGGCATTTCCGGCAGCACCACGCTGGAGGATTATGTCGTGCTGGGCGGCCAGGCCGGGGTGGGGGGCCACATCACTGTCGGCAAGGGCACCAGAATCGGCGGCCAGACCGGACTCGCTTATGACGCGCCGCCGGGCAGCTACCTGAACGGCACCCCCGCTATTTCCTACCTGCTGGAGCGCAGGCTGCAGGTGCTGCACCAGCGGCTGCCCGACCTCTTCAAGCGCGTCGAGGCGCTGGAGAAAAAACCAGAATAATCTTCCCGGGCTTCCCGTTCTCCGTTACTCAAGCCGCGACATGAGGGACACGAAGCTCAAGATTTTCACCGGCTCTTCCAATCGCGCGCTGGCAGAGGAAATCTGCCAGTGCATGGGCGTCCCGCTCGGCGACGCGACCGTCAATTGCTTCCCCGACGGCGAGTCGTTCGTGAAGATCAATGAGAACATCCGCGGCGCGGACGTCTACATCATCCAGTCCACCTGCCCGCCGACCAACCATCACCTGATGGAACTGCTCATCATGATCGACGCTGCCAAGCGCGCGTCGACGTCGCGCATCACGGCCGTCATCCCGTTCTACGGCTACGCCCGCCAGGACCGCAAGGACCAGCCCCGCGTGCCCATCACCGCCAAACTCGTGGCCAACCTCCTGATGTCCGCCGGCGCCAACCGCGTCCTGGCGATGGACCTGCACAGCCAGCAGATCCAGGGGTTCTTCGACATCCCCGTCGACCACCTCTTCGCCTCCCCGGTTTTCTTCCAATACCTCGCGACCAAGCGCTTCAACCAGCTCGTGGTCTTCTCCCCCGACGTCGGCGGCATGAAGATGGCCGCGGCCTATGCCGACATCCTCGGCGCCTCCCTCGGCCTCGTGGCCAAGAAGCGCGTCAACGCCAACACCGTCGAGGCCATCAATGTGGTCGGCGAGGTGGAGGGCTGCGACGTCCTCCTCGTGGACGACATCACCGAGACGGCCGGCACGCTGACCGCCGCCGCCAAGATCCTCAAGGAACACGGCGCCGCCAGCATCCGCGCCGCCGTCAGCCACTGCGTGCTGAACGAGGTCGCCTACGAGCGCCTCCAGACCGGCCTGATCGACGAGCTGATCACCACCAATTCCGTTCCGATCGAGACGCGCGGCCTGCCGATCACGGTGCTCAGCATTGCCCCCTTGCTCGGCGAGGCCATCCTGCGCATCAACACGAACGAGAGCGTCACCAGCCTGTTCAAGATCAAGGGTTTCTAAACCCCGGTTTGCGGAACCGCGAAGATCGCGCAGTGTCTCTGTCCGCACATTTCCCCATGAAAATCAAGCCGGTTGCCCTGCTTTTTGCCCTCCTCACCACGATACTCGGCCTCACGGCCGGCCTGCTGGCCGCGGAGAAGGCCGCATCCGCCAAGGCACCGGCCGCGGTCAAGATGCCGTCGCTCAAGCTCGACGCCACCCCGATCGGTGACGGCAAGGTGGTCGTCCTGAGCTACGCCGATGCCTTGGAAAGCATCCGCCCTGCCGTGGTCTCGGTCTACTCCAGCAAGCTCGTGCGCCAGCGGGTGCCCGACATCTTCCGGCCCTATCTCGGTGGCGCCCCCGAGCAGCGCCAGCGCGGGCTCGGCTCCGGCGTCATCGTGTCGACCGACGGCTTCATCATCACCAACAACCACGTGGTCGAGGAAGCAGACGAATTGAAGGTGCTCCTGAACGACGACCGCGAGTTCACCGCCAAGGTCATCGGCACCGATCCCAAGACCGACGTCGCCGTCATCAAGATCGAGGCCGAGCACCTTCCCGCCGCCATATTGGCCGACAGCGCCAAGCTCCGCGTCGGCGACGTGGTCTTCGCCATCGGCAACCCCCTCGGCGTCGGCCAGACCGTCACCATGGGCATCGTCTCCGCCACCGGCCGGCGCGTGGGCATCCTCGACGAGGTCGCCGGCTACGAGGACTTCATCCAGACCGACGCCGCCATCAACCAGGGCAACTCCGGCGGCGCGCTCATCGACGCCCGCGGCCGGCTCGTCGGCATCAATTCCGCCATCATCTCCAACTCGCAGGGCAACATCGGCATCGGCTTCGCCATCCCCGTCAACCTCGCGAACAGCATCATGCACAGCCTGATTGAGACCGGCACGGTCGCCCGCGGCTACCTCGGGGTCTCGACCGACGCGCTTGCGCCGGACATGGCCGAGGGCTTCGGCCTCAAGGGCGACACCAAGGGCGTCATCATCACCGACCTCAATCCCCCCGACGGTCCCGCCGCCAAGGCCGGCCTCAAGCGCGAGGACGTCATCACCGCCATCAACGACAAGACCATCGCCTCCCGCGACGACCTGCGGCTCATCATCGCCCAGACCGCCCCCGGCACCAAGGTCGCGGTCAGATTTCTCCGGGACGGCAAGCCCCAGGCCGTGGACGTCACGCTCGGCCAGCTGCCCGACGACAACGCCCCCGCCGGCGAATTCGTCCCCGGCGTGACGGTGGCTCCCCTGACGCCCGAGCTCCGCAAGGAACTGCGCATCGACGATCGCGTCGACGGCATTGTCATCACCGAGATCGCCGGCAGTTCACCCTACCGGAACAATTTTCCGCAGGGTGCCGTCATCGAGCAGTTGAACCGCGTGCCGGTCACCGACCTGGCCACCGCCCGGCGGGCGCTGCGCGACGGGCGCAACATCGCCCTGGTTTATTACCGCGGCGTCTATCGCTACGTGATGTTCAGCACGCGGTAAGGCAAGGTGGGCGTCGGTTTCCATACCGACGCCGCTCAGTCGCCGATATGGAAATCGGCGACCACCTTAATCCATTCAGCTTCCTGGTTTGGCTGCCGGCAGCTTCGCCAGCTCCGGCGGCAGCTGGTCGGCGGGGTAGGTGGGATAGCTCATCTCGAGCAGCGAATACGTCGGCACGGCGAACTTCGCCTGCCCGGAACTGCGGTCCACCAGCACGGCCACGGCCACGGCGGTGCCGCCCGTTTTCTTCACGATGTCGAGGCACTCCTGCACGCGGCCGCCGCGGGTGATGACGTCCTCGACGACCAGGACCTTCTCGCCTGGCCGGAAGGTGAAGCCCCTCCGCAGCACCAGCCCGTTGTTTTCCTTCTCGGTGAAGATGAACCGGCTCCGGCACTGCCGCGCGACCTCCTGCCCGATGACCAGCCCGCCCATCGCCGGCGCCAGCACGGTGTCGAACGCCAGCGCCCCGAGCTTCTGCTTGAGCAGGGCGCCGAGGCGCTCGACCGCCGGCATGTCCTGGCAGACCTGCGCGCATTGGAAGAAATGACCGCTGTGGAGCCCGGAGCGCAGGATGAAGTGCCCCTGGAGCAGCGCCCGGGTGCGCAGAAAAATGTCGGTGACCTCCTGTTGAACCGCGTCCATGCAAAAAAGCTGGGGCAATCCGGTGTGGCATGTAAACAATTATTGGGTAATTTTTCCCCCATGCATCCCGCCCTCGACAAACCGGCCCTCGAAGACGAGCTCGGTGACGTGCTGGAAAAGGCTGCGCGCAACGTGCCCCTTTCGGTCGAGAGCCTCGCGCTGGCGGCGCAGGTGGACCACGACCGGCTGCAGGATGCCCTGGACTACCGTTCGGATCTCAAGGCCGCCGAGATCGGCCGCCTGGCCGCCGCGCTCAACCTCAACGAAGTCGGCCTGCATGCGCTCGCCCAAGGGCTCTATCCGCTGCCCGAACCCGCAGGCCTGCCCTTCTGCCTGCACCCCCTGCGGATGCCCTTCGGCGTCGGCGTGGCCAACGCCTACCTCGTTTCCACCGGCGGCGACAGCGCCGTGCTGTTCGACACCGGCGCGAGCCATGCCGAGCTGCACCGTGCCTGGCCGGCGCACATCCAGCGGCTGGACGCGGTCTTTGTCACCCATTACGAGGCCGAGCACATCGGCGGGCTCGAGGTGGTCCTGCGCGAGAGCGAGCTCGGCCATTTCCACGGCCCGTCCACCGGTCGCTGGCCGCAATGCCGCGGCCTGGGTGTGGGTTCGACGGTGGAAGCGGGCGGTCTCAGCATCCGGGCGTTCAGCACACCGGGCCACGCCGCCGAGCACAATTGCTACCTCGTGCAGCCGGCCGGCCGGCCGGCCGGGACGGCGGTGCTGGTCTCCGGCGACCTGATCTTCGCCGGCTCGCTGGGCGGCGGCTATTTTTGCTGCCAGCGGCAGCTCACGCATGCGCGGCGCATCATGGCTTTGCTGGCCGATGACACGGTCATCGCGCCGGGCCACGGGCCGCTGACCACGGCCGCCAACGAGCGGCGCTTCAATCCCTTTCTCGCGGTCTGACCGACCATTTTAAATGGTCGGGACGGAGAGATTCGAACTCTCGACCTCTTGCTCCCGAAGCAAGCGCTCTACCAGGCTAAGCTACGTCCCGAATTTAATCCCGGGCTGGCCGGAAAAGAGCGGTCAAGAGACCCCAAAGGCCCGGGCGTAGCAAACAAAATAATCAAAACGCCCGATCTGCCGCTAGAAAGCAACGGACCGCCAGTTGCGCGGTGCTCCTCCGCCTCTCAGGGCGGCCGCGAACGGCGCGACGGATCACCGCTCGGGGCCAATCCGCCCCCGATTTCGTGTTCAGGAAACGGGTGCGGGCCATCGTTTTCCGCGCCGGCCAGGCAGCGAAAATCGCGGCCCGCACTGATGAGCTGTGCTTATGACAGGATTCACCACCAGCCGGTCGCACCGGCCGCTCCCTCGGGGTGCGAGTTGCGCCGGGCCACTGTGCCGGTTCGGGTCGAAAAACATGATTGCAAGGCACGGCTGCTCGCCACGTTGATTGTGCTTCCATGCACGGGCGCGACCAATCGGTTTCGCCCGGATCGTGGCACAAGAGCAGCTGCATCATTTCCCGATCCGTCCGCGACCTGTAAAACACCACGCCCCGCCGCCCCGTTTCCGTCCCCTTTTCATGCCCAACCCGAACGACACCACCTTCGCCGGCCGCCCCGGCAAGCAAGGCCTCTATGATCCGTGGTTCGAGCACGACGCCTGCGGCGTCGGCTTCGTCGTCGACCTGAAGGGCCGCAAGTCGCACCGGATCCTCGCTGACGGCCTGCAGGTGCTCCGCAATCTCGACCACCGCGGCGCCAGCGGCGCCGAGCCCAACACCGGCGACGGCGCGGGCGTGCTGCTGCAGCAGCCCCACAAGTTCTTCGTCGAGATGTGCCGGACGTCGCGCATCGTTCTGCCCGAGCCCGGCCATTACGGCGCCGGCCTCGTCTTCCTCCCGCGCAACCCGACCATCCGCCGCAAGATCGAGGAGCGCTTCGAGGCCCTCGTCCAGTCCGAGGGCCAGCTCTTCCTCGGCTGGCGCACCGTCCCGACCAACAGCGCGCCGCTCGGCGACACCGCCCGCTCCTGCGAGCCGTTCATGCGCCAGGCCTTCATCGGCCGCGGCGCGGGCGTGACGGACGACGCCCAGTTCGAGCGCAAGCTCTACATCATCCGCAAGCGCGCCTACTCCGAGATCCGCACCTCCACGCTCAGCGGCGCCGAGTTCTGGTATATCGCCAGCCTCTCGTTCAAGACCCTCGTCTACAAGGGCATGCTCACCACCGAGCAGCTCGACCAGTATTTTCCCGACCTGAAGCACCCGCTGATGGAAACCGCGCTCGCGCTCGTCCACTCGCGCTTCTCGACCAACACCTTCCCGAGCTGGGAGCGCGCGCATCCCTACCGCTATCTCGCGCACAACGGCGAGATCAACACCCTCCGCGGCAACATGAATTGGATGCACGCCCGCGAGGCGCTCTTCGAGAGCGAGCTCTTCGGCGACGAGATCAAGAAGATCCTCCCCATCATCAACCCCAACGGCTCCGACTCCGCGATGTTCGACAACACGCTTGAGCTGCTCGTGCTCGCCGGCCGCCCGCTGGCACACGCGATCATGATGATGATCCCCGAGCCGTGGTCCAACCACGAGTCGATGGACCCCGACCGCCGCGCGTTCTACCAATACCATTCCTGCCTGATGGAGCCGTGGGACGGCCCCGCCTCCATCGCGTTCACCGACGGCCGCCAGATCGGCGCCATCCTCGACCGCAACGGCCTGCGCCCGTCCCGCTACTACGTCACCAAGGACGGCCGCGTCATCCTCGCCTCCGAGGCCGGTGTGCTCGACATCCCGCCGGACCAGATCGCGCAGAAGGGCCGCCTCCAGCCGGGCCGCGTGTTCCTCGTCGACACCGACGAGGGCCGCATCATCGAGGACGAGGAGATCAAGGTGAAGTATTCCACCGAGCGCCCCTACCGCGACTGGATCAAGGAACACCTTGTCCACCTCAGCGACCTCCCCGAGGCGCCCCGCGTCGAGCCGCCCGACCACGCGACCCTCCTCCAGCGCCAGATCGCCTTCGGCTACACCTTCGAGGACGAGCGCGTCATCCTCACCCCCATGGCCCGCGACGGCGTCGAGGCCGTCGGCTCGATGGGCAACGACGCGGCGCTGGCCGTGCTCTCCAACAAGCCGCGCCTCCTCTACGACTACTTCAAGCAACTCTTCGCCCAGGTCACCAACCCGCCGATCGATTCCATCCGCGAGGAGATCGTCATCTCGGCCGAGACCCGCCTCGGCTCCGAGGGCAACCTGCTCAACCCGCAGCCGACCGCCTGCCGCCGCGTCGAGCTGAAGTGGCCCATCCTCACCAATGAGGAATTCGCCAAGATCCGCCGCACCAACCTGCCGGGCCTGCGCATGGGCGTCCTCCCGATCCTCTTCCGCGTCACCCGCGGCGAACGGGGCCTCGCCAAGTCCATGGAGGAGCTCTCCATCATGGCCCGCCGCATGATCGAGGAAGAGGAGGTCAACGTCATCATCCTCTCCGACCGCGGTGTCACCAAGGACTACGCGCCCATCCCCTCGCTGCTCGCCGTCGCCGGCCTGCATCACTACCTCATCCGCGAGGGCCTGCGCACCCGCGTCTCGCTCGTGCTCGAGACCGGCGACGCCCGCGAAGTCCACCACTGCGCGCTGCTCATCGGCTACGGCTGCAGCGCCATCAACCCCTACGTCGCGTTCGAGACCATCGACGACATGATCCGGGAGAACATCCTCACGAACATCGAGCACCAGACCGCGTGCAAGAACTTCGTGAAGGCCGCCTCCAAGGGCGTCATCAAGGTCATGTCCAAGATGGGCATCTCCGCCATCCAGTCCTACCGCGGCGCGCAGGTGTTCGAGGCCCTCGGCCTCCGGCAGGACGTCATCGACACGTATTTCACCTGGACGCCCTCGCGCGTCGGCGGCATCGGCCTCGACGTCATCGCGCAGGAGGTCCTGCTGCGCCACCGCGCCGCCTATCCCGACCGCCAGGTCAACGGCCACGTCCTCCCCGTCGGCGGCCTCTACCAGTGGCGCACCAGCGGCGAGGCCCACCTCTTCACGCCCGAGGCCATCCACGCCCTCCAGAAGGCCGTGCGCACGAACTCCCAGGCCGTCTACGAGCAATACGCCAAGCACATCAACGACCAGTCGAAGAACCTCTGCACGCTGCGCTCGCTGCTCGACTTCAAGCCCAACACGCCCGTCCCGCTCGCGGAGGTCGAGTCCGCCGAGGCCATCATGAAGCGCTTCAAGACCGGCGCCATGTCCTACGGCTCCATCTCGCAGGAGGCGCACGAGACGCTCGCCATCGCCATGAACCGCATCGGCGGCAAGTCCAACACCGGCGAGGGCGGCGAGGACCCCGCGCGCTACAAGTGGACGAACGAGCAGGGCGACTCCAAGAATTCCGCCATCAAGCAGGTCGCCTCCGGCCGCTTCGGCGTCACGAGCGAATACCTCGTCAACGCCCGCGAGCTCCAGATCAAGATGGCCCAGGGCGCCAAGCCCGGCGAGGGCGGCCAGCTGCCCGGCGCCAAGGTCTACCCGTGGGTCGCCAAGACCCGCGGCACCACCGCCGGCGTCGGCCTCATCTCCCCGCCGCCGCACCACGACATCTATTCCATCGAGGATCTCGCGGAATTGATCCACGACCTCAAGAACGGCAACAAGGACGCCCGCATCTCGGTCAAGCTCGTCTCCGAGGTCGGCGTCGGCACCGTCGCCGCGGGCGTCGCCAAGGCCCACGCCGACGTCGTGCTCATCTCCGGCTACGACGGCGGCACCGGCGCCTCGCCGCAGACCTCCCTCCAGCACGCCGGCCTCCCGTGGGAGCTCGGCCTCGCCGAGACGCACCAGACGCTCGTGCTCAACAACCTCCGCTCGCGCATCGCGGTCGAGACCGACGGCCAGCTCAAGACCGGCCGCGACGTCGTCGTCGCCGCGCTGCTCGGCGCCGAGGAGTTCGGCTTCGCCACCGCGCCGCTCGTCGCCACCGGCTGCATCATGATGCGCGTCTGCCACCTCAACACCTGCCCGGCGGGCGTCGCCACGCAGGACCCGCAGCTCCGCGCCCGGTTCGCCGGCACGCCCGAGCACGTCGTCAACTTCATGCGCTTCATCGCCGAGGACATCCGCGGCCTCATGGCCGCGCTCGGCTTCCGCACCGTCGAGGAGATGGTCGGCCGCGTCGACCGCCTCGAGGCGCGCAAGGCCGTCGACCATTGGAAGGCCAAGGGGCTCGACTTCTCCAACATCCTCTACTCGCCCGACGTCGGCCCCGAGGTCGGCCGCTTCTGCTCGCAGCCGCAGGACCACGGCATCGACAAGGCGCTCGACATCACGACGCTCCTCGACCTTTGCGCGCCGGCCATCGAGCGCGGCGAGAAGGTCGTCGTGGACCTGCCCATCCGCAACGTCCACCGCGTCGTCGGCACCATTACCAGCGGCGAGATCACCAAGAAGCACGGCGCGAAGGGCCTCCCCGAGGACACCGTCCGCCTCAAGTTCACGGGCTCGGCCGGCCAGAGCTTCGGCGCGTTCGTCACGCGCGGCATGACGCTCTCCATCGAGGGCGACGCCAACGACTACTTCGGCAAGGGCCTGTCGGGCGGCAAGCTCATCATCTTCCCGTCCGCCGCGGCCACCTTCAAGCCCGAGGAGAACATGATCATCGGCAACGTCGCGCTCTACGGCGCCACCGCGGGCGAGGCCTACATCCGCGGCATGGCCGGCGAGCGCTTCGCCGTCCGCAACTCCGGCGTCAACGCCGTGGTCGAGTCCGTGGGCGACAACGGCTGCGAATACATGACCGGCGGCCGCGTCGTCGTCCTCGGCCCCGCCGGCCGCAACTTCGGCGCGGGCATGTCCGGCGGCACCGCCTACGTCCTCGACGAAGCCGGCACGTTCGCCGCGCGCGTCAACCCGCAGATGGTCGGCATCGAGAAGCTCGAGGACGCCAAGGAAATCGCCATCGTCCGCGCCATGGTGCAGAAGCACCTCGACTACACCAAGAGCGAGCGGGCGAAGCTCATCCTCGCCGGCTGGGACAAGTTCGTCCCGCAGTTCGTCAAGATCCTGCCGAAGGACTACAAGCGGATGCTCGCGTGCATCGACCGCGCCCAGGCCCAGGGCCTGACCGGCGACGAGGCCATCATGGCGGCGTTCGAGGAAAACGCCCGCGACTTGTCTCGGGTCGGAGGAAACTAGGCGGCAGACGCCGCGGAAACCTGAAACCTGAAACTTGAAACCTGAATGACCGAACCAACCAAACTTGTCATCGCGAGGAATGCGCCGCACGACGTGGCGATCCAGCTGACTGGATTTCTTCACCCTCAGGTTTCAGGTTTCAGGTCTCAGGTTTTTATTTCCCATGGGTAAGCCTACAGGTTTTATTGAGTATCTGCGCGAACTGCCCGTCGACCGCTCGCCGGCCGAGCGCGTGCGCGACTGGAAGGAGTTCCATCACCACATGGACGAGAAGAAGCTCCGCCAGCAGGGCGCGCGCTGCATGGATTGCGGCGTCCCGTTCTGCCACACCGGCAAGCTCATCAGCGGCATGGCCAGCGGCTGCCCGATCAACAACCTCATCCCGGAGTGGAACGACCTCGTCTACCGCGGCCTCTGGCACGAGGCGCTCGACCGCCTGCACAAGACGAACAATTTCCCCGAGTTCACCGGCCGCGTCTGCCCCGCGCCGTGCGAGGGCTCGTGCGTGCTGGGCATCAACGCCCCGCCCGTCACCATCAAGAACATCGAGGCCGCCATCACCGACCGCGGCTGGGAGGAGGGCTGGGTCAACCCCGAGCAACCCACCATCCGCACCGGGAAGAAGGTCGCCGTCATCGGCTCCGGCCCCGCCGGCCTGTCCGCCGCCGCGCAGCTCAACCGCGCCGGCCACACCGTCACCGTCTTCGAGCGCGCCGACCGCCCGGGCGGCCTGCTCATGTATGGCATCCCCAACATGAAGCTCGACAAGCAGGAGGTCGTCCTCCGCCGCATCAAGCTCATGGAGCAGGAGGGCATCAAGTTCATCTGCAACGCCAGCGTCGGCGACAACGTCGAGCCCCAGATCTTCTTGAAGGAATACGACGCCACCGTCATCTGCACCGGCGCCACCGCGCCGCGCGACCTGCCCGTCGAGGGCCGCGGCCTCCAGGGCGTGCACTTCGCGATGGAGTTCCTCACCGCCAACACCAAGGCGGTCCTCAACGGCGGCGCGGAGCACGCGCTCATCGGCGCCAAGGGCAGGGACGTCGTCGTCATCGGCGGCGGCGACACCGGCACGGACTGCGTCGGCACCGCCATGCGCCACGGCGCGAAGAGCATTTTGCAGATCGAGATCCTGCCCAAGCCGCCGCTCGAGCGCGCCGCCGACAATCCCTGGCCCGAGTGGCCCAAGGTCTACAAGCTCGACTACGGCCAGGAGGAGGCCGCCGCGAAGTTCGGCGCCGACCCGCGCATCTACCTGACGACGGTCAAGAAGTTCATCGGCGACGACAAGGGCGCCGTGAAGGAACTCGTCACCGTCGAGATCAAGTGGGGGAAGAACGACAAGGGTCAGTTCGTGCCGCAGGAAGTCCCCGGCACGGAGAAGACCCGTCCCGCCTCGCTCGTGCTGCTCGCCATGGGCTTCCTCGGGCCCGAGCAGGCGCTGCTGAAGGAAATCGGCGTCGAGGTGGATGGACGTTCAAATGTGAAGGCCGAGCACGAGAAGTATAATACTTCCATTAAGGGCGTCTTCGCCGCCGGCGACTGCCGCCGCGGCCAGAGCCTTGTCGTCTGGGCCATTAATGAAGGAAGAGGTGCAGCCCGCGAGTGCGATAGGTATCTCATGGGCTCAACCGATTTGCCCTAAGTGGAGGGCCCGCGTCCCTGCGGGCCTGTATTGAAGGGTAGGGCGCGTTGTCCCTAACGCGCCGCTCATTCAGGTCTCAAGTTTCAGGTTTCTCTTCCAAGCGAAGGCCGCGGAGCGGCTCGCGAGTGCGACCGCTACCTCATGACGGGCACTGTCTTATAGTCCGAGCTGTTTCACGCCATCTTCTGGCACAGTCAGGAGCTGATCATTCAGCGCCTTCATCAGGGCATTCTGTTCTGATTCTGTAAATGCGGACCACTTGGACGCATCTTTCTTTATCGGCGAAATCTCATAGCGAAAGGCAGAGGCAGAGGCCATGATCACGCTGGTTTTAGGGTCTCGCAACTGCATGTCGATGCGTGCGGTGACTATGGTGGCGAGATATAAACCAAAAGCTCTTTGGATTTGAAAACCTGCGCCTACCACGGCCCCAATCTGCGTGCGCATTGCGCCAGCAGCGCCGGGCTGCAGGTCGAGAACGGCGTCTGCTAGCGCTGCTTCTTTCGCGATAGTATAACCACGGGACTCGAGAACCTTCTGCATACCGGTGCTAACACCGGCGAGAAGCCCCGCGTCGTCAGGGATGATTTCCAGCTGCATCGTAAAGTTGGTGGCGCCAAGCTGGGCAAATTGAAACTCCTTACCTAAATTCGATGAAACATATATTGAATGAATCTTTGTTTTATCTGGGAGACTGATTGTCTGTATGGGGGAACCGCAGCCGCAGAAAAAGAGCAGCCCGATCATTGATAGGAAGGTAGCAACTAATGCTGATTTGGTTTTCATGGGTAATCCCTTGGAACGGGCCCGTTGCAACAGCGCACATTATTAAAAGACAGAGTCTGGCGCAGCTGTGCGTTTCTTGGCAAAGGCGGTGCATCTGTTGTTACATTCCTGATTTCGTGGGTGGTCAACACCAGACAAGCACCCGCCCCGCCTCGCTCGTGTTGCTCGCCATGGGCTTCCTCGGGCCGGAGCAGGCGCTCTTGAAGGAAATCGGCGTCGAGACCGACGCCCGGTCCAACATCAAGGCCGAACACGAGAAGTATAATACTTCCATCAAAGGCGTCTTCGCCGCCGGCGACTGCCGCCGCGGCCAGAGCCTCGTTGTTTGGGCTATCAACGAGGGCAGGCACGAAATGGTGAAACCCGTCCTCCGGACGGGTTGTTAGTGCGCCGGGAAACCGGTCCGGCCTGTCCGCCATAGCCTCCTTGGCGACGGCGGAAGGACCGGTTCCACCCACTTCAACTGCATAAGAGGGGGAAATCCATCCGTGCCCAGCCGTGAATTCCGTGGCTGAAAACTCCTACTCCGTGCGGAAGACCAACGCGGCTTGCATCGTAGAGTCGGCGCGGAGCCAGACGTGGCCGCCGGTGGCGCCGCAGTCGATGACACGCACCACTTTCTCCAGAGCTCCGGCCGCGGGCACCAGCCGCAGCAGTTGGTTGGGCGCGCCCTCGAACCAGGCGGCGTCGAGATGGTTGTCCGCTTTCTTGGGAAAATACGCCACATAGAGCATCTCGTGCTCGACGAGGTCGTTGAAGAAATGCGTGCCGAGCGAGACGTCGGGGATCAGCCGCTCGTGCATCGCCACCACCTCGCAGATCGCCGAGGCCCCGCTGATCTCGGCGAACGACACCGGGATGCCCAATGACGGGCTATGCGTGCCCCAGCGTCCCGGGCCGATGAGCATCAGGCCGTGGTCGCCCGCAGGGTGCAGGTGCGTGAGCTGGCCGATCAGCCGCGCCACCGCATATCGGTCGCGCTCGGCCAGCGCGGCGTAGGTGTCGCGCACGATGTAGATGATTCGGCTGAGCGGCTGCTCCCGGCTGACACCGATCACGGCGCCGTGCGCGGCCAGCAGCGGGATCTGGTTTTGCTGCACCGTGGGCATCACCGCGCCGGTCTCGCGCCGGATCTGGAACGTGCGGCATTGCAGCAGGTGGATGCGGTAGGAGCCGTCGGGCAGGAAATTGAGCGCGAACTCGATGTCCACCGGGTGCTGGTAGTCCTCCTCGAGCAGCGTAAGCATCCGTTGGATGTCCGCGGCGACCTTGGTTTCGGTCAGCAGCCGGTCGAACGTGATGCAGGGGAGCTCCTCGGCCTCGGTGGGCGTGAGGTAGAAATCGAGCGGGAAGTCGGGGCGCTCACGCAGCGCGTCGGCGAGCGGAAGGGAGACGAGGCCGCCGTCCTGCAGGTCCAGGCAATCCATCTGCTTTTGGGAGTGGTCGCGGACGTCGTCGAAGTCGGCCTCGGGCCGGCGCGAGGGAGCGTTGAGCGCCACGAGCCGGGTATAGTCGTCGTCGCTCCGGTCCACGGCCCGCGTGCCCAGGCCGAACACCAGCCGCAGCACGCCGGCCTTCGGGTCGATGTCGGGGTGCCAGACGAAAGGATTGTAAGATAAACCCACGCCCGCGGCCTGCGGGTAGTAATAGCGGCCGTGCGGCGCGCCGGACACGCGCATGATGAGCAGCGCCATGCGTTCCTCGCTTTCGAGCAGACCGCGCCGGAGCCGGTAGCGGAGCGCCTCCTCGTCCAGCACGCTGGCATACACCTTGCGGACGGCGTCGAGCAACGCGACCAGTCGCGCCTCGGGTGGGCCGCGGTTCACGACAAACACGCTCTCGTATTTGCCGGAGAAGGCATTGTTCCGCGCGTCCTCGAGGATCGAGCTCGAGCGCACGATGTAGGGCGACTCGCCGAAGTAATCGAGCATGCCCCGGAACTGCTCGAGGATGTTCTCCGGGAAATGTCCCCGCAGGATCCGGCTGCGGCCTTCCTCCACGTCCTGCAGGAACGTCGCGGGGTTCTTCTGTTTCTCGCGCAGCCACCACACGCCGTTCTGCACGAGAAAGGTGATGAAGACCTCGGCGCCGACGAAGAACGAATCGTGGGCCTCGAGGCGGTTCTCCAGGTCGGGGTCGCGCTCGCGCAAAATGGCGCGGGCGACGAGCATGCCGAGGGTCTTGCCGCCAACGGAGCCGATGCCGATCATGCGGTCGCGGATCAACAAAAAGTCCTCGAGCGTAAGGAAACGCGCCACGAGCGGCCCGATGCCCGAGCGGTGGACGCGCAGCGCCCAGCGCACCTGGTGCAGCAGGTCGTTGTAGCGCTCGATCGAGCAGCGGCCCTCAAGATAGTCCTGCGCCACCGTGTGCGCCGCGAGGAACAGCTTGCGCCAGTAGCCGCTGCGGCGGTCCTCCTGCAGGCGCGGCCACTGGGTCCGCGACAGGATCTGCGAAAGCACCGCGCTTTCCCGCACCGGCAGGAAGTCGTCGCCGTGCCGCACGTGGATGGTGTTCATCGCGTCCTGCGAACGGCGCTGCACCTTGAGCGGGCGCACAAAGAGGCGGCCGTCGAGGCGGAAGACATCGAGCATGAACTGGGTCGTGTCGCGGATGGGGTCCAGCGCGTAGGCCGAGTGCTGCTCGCGGTTGAGCGCGAAGTAGGTCACCGTCTCCAGCACCCGCAACCGGGGGCAGGTGAGCATGAAGAAATTGCTGAGGCTCTGGTCCGACAGCCACGTGTCGGCGAGGAAGGAGAGACAGTCGAAGACGTAGACCGCGGCGTGCCCGGCCCGCTCGATCACCCCGTGGACATCCCACACGAAGGACTCGAAGCCGGCGGCCGGGTCAAACTGGTGGATCTCGGCGCCGCTGTCGGCGCGGAGAAGCGGCGGGTGCTGGGCAAAGCGGAAGTAGATGAGATGGCGGCCCGCGGCCACAGCGGCGGCGGCGTAGGGCTCGACGAGTTCCTGATATTCCGAGATAGCGCCCACCTTCCACACGATGTTGTCGCCCGGCTCGATCCCATGCAGCACGCGGTCCAGCCCGGCGAGTCCGGTGGAGGCCGCGCTGCGCGGCGGGGGCGGCGGAGGAGTGGGGAGCATCAGGGGTCAGGGGTCAGAAAAACGGGGCGGGTCCGCGACGGTCATTTGACCGGAAGTGCGGGCGGACTGCCAGATCGCAATTTACGGATTGCGCTGTAGCCGGGGTCGCTGACCCCGGTGGGCAGCCGGACGAGGGATCGAACAAACCGGGGTCACCGACCGCTGGCTACAATATCGGTCAACCTGCCCTACGTCACGCCTTGGGCGAGCATGGAGTCGGCGACCTTGGTGAAGCCGGCGATGTTGGCGCCGAGGACGTAATTGCCCGGCGCGCCGTATTCCGTGGCGGTGGCGTGGCAATTCGTATGGATGTCCACCATGATGGTGTGCAGGCGCCGGTCGACCTCCTCGCGGCTCCAGTTCAGGCGCATGGAATTCTGCGACATTTCCAGACCGGAGGTTGCGACGCCGCCGGCGTTGGCGGCCTTGCCGGGACCGTAGAGGATGTCCGCCTGCAGGTAGGCGTGCACCGCCTCGGGGGTGGACGGCATGTTGGCGCCCTCGGAGACGAGCTTGCAGCCGTTCTTGAGGAGGGTCCGCGCGTCATTCCCATCGACCTCGTTCTGGGTCGCGCTCGGGAAGGCGCAGTCGCACGGCACGGACCACGGGCGCTGGCCCGGCAGGTAGGTGCCGCCGAATTTCTTCGCATATTCGCTGATGCGGCCGCGGCGCGCATTCTTGAGGTCCATCACCCAGGCGAGCTTTTCGCCGGTGAAACCGGCCGGGTCGTGGATGCTGCCGTCAGAATCCGAGAGCGTCACGGGCTTGGCGCCGAGTTCGAGGAGCTTTTCCACGGTGTATTGCGCGACATTGCCGGAGCCGGACACCGTGCAGACCTTGCCGGTGAGCGTATCCTTGCGGGTCTTCATCATCTCCTCGGCGAAATAGACCGCGCCATAGCCGGTGGCCTCTGGCCGGATGAGCGAGCCGCCCCACTTGAGGCCCTTGCCGGTCAGGACGCCGGTGAACTCGTTGCGCAGGCGCTTGTATTGGCCGAACAGGTAGCCCACCTCGCGCCCGCCCACGCCGATGTCCCCCGCCGGCACGTCGCAGTCCGCGCCGATGTGACGGAAGAGCTCGGACATGAAGCTCTGGCAGAAGCGCATGACCTCGTTGTCGGACTTGCCCTTCGGGTCGAAGTCGGACCCCCCCTTGGCGCCGCCCATGGGCAGGGTGGTGAGCGCGTTCTTGAAGATCTGCTCGAAGCCGAGAAATTTCAGGATGCCCAGGTTGACGCTCGGATGGAAGCGCAGGCCGCCCTTGTAGGGGCCGATGGCGCTGTTGAACTGCACGCGGAAGCCGCGGTTCACCTGCACGCGGCCGACGTCGTCCTGCCAGGCCACGCGGAAAAGGATCTGCCGCTCCGGCTCGACGAGGCGCTCGAGGATGCGGGCGTCGCGGTATTTGCGGTGCCGTTCGATCACGGGTCCGAGCGACTCGAGCACCTCGCGGGTGGCTTGAAGAAACTCCGGCTCGCCGGCGTTGCGGCGGGCGACCAGATCGAGGACTTCTGCGATGTATGGGTTCATGGAGTAGGATTTATCTGCCGGGAGCGCGATTGTTTGGACCGGCGGCGCAGACTCTCAACGGCCAATCGAATCATAAGGCGCAGAAGTAGATTTTCCTGTTGGGATGGACAGAGATCGTAATACGACCCGCCCACAGGGAATGACTCCTTCGCTGTGGTTTCGCCGTCGCCTGGCCTGTGGCGGACAGGAGGGAGAAAGGAATCAAGTTGCGGAAATTGAGGCCGGGGTGGCGGGAGGGTCGCCGGCCGGGAACGCCCGCGCGACGAGGCCGCCATCTATTGGGCCAGGGTGTTCCTTCCGCAATTCTATACTGAACCCGGTCCCGGCCTTTCACCCCTGCGGCCAGCCCCATCTCCCTCCGCCCCAGGCCCGTTTGTAACGTATTACGTTACAAACTTCCGCTCCGCGCGCCCATTTCCCCGCCACTCTCCCGGCCTTTCACCCCTGCGGCCAGCCCCATCTCCCTCCGCCTTGCCCCCGGAAACAAGTAACGTAATACGTTACAAAACTCCGATCGCCCCGATGAGTTTCGCCGCCTGCTTTCAGGCTGCGCCAGAGCCTGACGCCAAGCGGTGTGCGGCGTTGGCCGCCGCACGCCGGTCGCGTATAACGTCACCAGCCTCCCGCTTCATGCCTTCCAAGCTGTCCATCACCGGTGACCTGGTGCTCGGGTTATTCGAGGCGGCCGAGGCCGTGACCCAAGCCACCGCGCTCAAGATCAAGAAGGCCCGCCTGCTCGGCAAGCGCCGCAAGACCGGGCTGACTTTGCGCCCCGGCGCCGACACGCCGCTCTGGAACGAACTGGTCAGGCACACACTGCCGTTGCTGGGCAGGCGCGGCAGCAAGGCCCGGCTCGCCCGGTTTCTCCGGCTGCCGCGTCAGCGCATGCAGGACTGTCTGAAGGCCAAGCAGGCCGCATTGGATGCCGAACGCACCCTGCTGCTGCTGTGCTGGGTCACCGCCCGCCAGCAGGGCCGCGATCTCAACGTCTGAACCCAGGCCCATTTGTAACGTATTACGTTACAAACCTCCCCCGGCTCGCTCCCGGAAACAAGTAACGTAATACGTTACAAATCTCCCGCGCCCGGGAGCCGGGACCGTCGGGCGAGAATTGGTCAGGCGGCGGAAACTGATGCCGAAGTGGCGGCGGGTCGCCGGTCGGGAACGCCCGCGCGGCGCGGCGTTTCAGCACGAGGCGAGGGGACGGATCGAATGCCGCGTCGCTCACGACGCCAAGACTCACGGCCAGGATATTCAGAGGTGCACACATGCTACGCATCCCGCCGTGGCCCCGACGAGGCCGCCAGCAATGACCCATATCGGGATGAGGGCAACACCGGACTGATTTGGTTCACACGTCCGCCGTCGCCCGTTGGGCTATGGCGAGACGAGAAGGCGCGAAGCTGCGAAGATCGGAGAGGGATTAGGAAAATACAACTGAGTGGCACTAGCTTCGCGCCCTTCGCGGCTTCGCGTGAGTTTTTCCCGTTCGATCCCTTGAAACAATCCTGCCTCACCCCGGTCGGAGAACGCTCCCATGCGCTACCTCCTGCTTTTTGCCCTGACGTGTTCATTGCTCCGCGCCGACACCCTCGCCGACCTCAAGGCCAAGCTCGCCACCATGAACGGCGACAACCGCGTCACCGCCACCGTCGAGTATGAATTCAAGAACTTGGGCACGGACGACAACCAGACCGTCAAGGCGCAGGGCAAGGCCAGCGCCGCCGCCGAGGACGGCCCCGACGGCATCCGGATCACCTGGGCGCGCGACCTCATCGCCGGCATCGACCAGGAGGCCCGCGAGTCGGCCAAGGATCCGGCCAAGCAGAACAATCTCCGCCGGGCGGCGGGCGGCATCAATCCCATGATGGTGCACGACAACCTCAGCGCCGCCAGCGGCGTGCTCCGCCAGCTCGAGGAGGCCGAGTTCGTCGGGGAGCAGGCCGACACCTGGGAGGGCCGGCCCGCGCGGCTGCTGACCCTGAAGCTGCCGCTGCCGAAGAATCCCCAGGCCCGCAAATACATCAAGGAGTGGAATGCCACCGTCAAGGTGTGGGTGGGCGCCGACAACCTGCCGCTCGCCGGGGAGATGCGCGTGCAGCAAAAGGGCCGCGCCTTCCTCGTGATCGGCTTCGAGGGGGAAAGCAAAGAGGACTTCCGCTTCGCGGCGGTGGGACAGCGGCTGGTGATCGTCCGGCGCTTCCGGGAAAGCTCTAACTCCAACCCCGGCCAGAAGACCCACGACACGAGCCTTATCACCATCAAGCTCGATCCGGGCTGAGAGTTTGATTGAACCACAGAGACACAGAGGGGCGGAGTAGAGAGAAACCACAGAACACACGGAATACACAGAAGTGGTCCAATCCGTCGGAGTTAATTCCGCCCTTCCGCGTTTCCGCGATTGTTCTCAACTTCGCGTCCTTCGCGTGAGCCCTTCTCTCCGCATCTCTGTCTTGCACGGCACGCGTGCATCGGCTTAGTTCGCGCTGGGCCACCGCCGGCGTATGCCGGCCCTTCATGTTTTTCCTGAACGAGGCCCAGCAGCAGTCCCTTCTCCTCCTGCCGGAATCCGGCCCGGGTTACCAACTGGTCGAGGTCACCACGATGGCCCGGCGCCCGGTGCTCGGCGTGGCCTACAATGCGGAGCTGGTGCTCGAGCCCGACGAACCGAACCAGCCGCTCCTTTTCAAGTTGTTCAGCAAGGGACTGCCTGTGCAGGCCAGCGGCGCGCCGGTGCGCGAGGTGCGGCTCTTGCCGCGCGACTCCGACGCCTTCCGGGCGCTGCGGGTTGGCGAGGCCCGCGCGGCCTACGCGGCCAGGGACATCGCGGCCGGCGACGCCCCGGTCGCGGTGACCAAGGCCGGCGAGGTCTTCATGCGCTTCAGCGTCTGCGCCGGCGACCGGCGCGTCCGGCCCGACGGCAGCCTGGCGCCGGGCAGCTTCGCCACTACGGCGGAGGATGCCGGACACGTGCGCAGCGCGAAGGAGACCCTGGAGCGGTATGCGCTGCCGCATCCCGGGCCCCCCGGGTATCTTTTCACCCTCAAACCGGTGGCGACGACGCTGGTCCAATACGGCACCGCCCAGCCGGCGCACGGCCAGCCCGGCGGGGGCGTGGAGGTGATCTTCACCGAGGGCACCACGCCGCGGACCGTGACGGGCCCGGAATTGCTACCGCGGCGGTAGCAATCCAGAGGACGGAGGACGGAGGACAGAGGACGTACTCTTTGCCACAAAGAGGCGCCAACCATAGCCTGAAAGGCGACGGCTGGTGCCTCTTCGTGGCGAATGAACTCTTCCTTCGCGGCCTTCGCGGCTTCGCGTGAGACAGTTGCAAGCCTGCCGCCGGCGCGGCTCAGATCAGCGGGAACTTCAGCGCGGTGTTGATGGCGTCCTTGACCACGGCCAGCGCGGCGTTGATGGCCGCCTCGACGGCCAGGTAGCCGAGCCCCTCGGCGGCGAGCAGCACGTTCTTCGAGGCCAGCGTCTGGAGCTTGAGGTGCAGCCGCGCCTGCTCGTCCGTCATCTTGCCCAGGGCGCGCTGGGTCTCGATGAAAAGGATGGATTCGCCGATCTTCTTGAACTCGGACTCGACGTAATCCTTGACCACGGGCCATTGCTTTTTCAACGGGCCCTGGGCCGCGGCCAACATTTTGGGGAAAAGGGTGCCAAAATTGATGGAGGACATGGTGGAAAAATTGAGGGTTGGTGGGTTATTTTTCGCCGCGTTTCTTGGCCAGCTCGAGCTTCAGGATCGCCCCGGTGCTGGCGTTCAACGCGTCGCGGATGGGCTTGATCTGCTCCTTGGTGATGCCGCTTTTCACCAATTCCTCGAGGGTTGACATGGATTCGGTCAGATTGGCCAGCATGGCGATGGTAATGTCGTTTTTCGAAATGGCCGCGGCGCGGACCCTCAGGGAGCTGAGGTCAACCGAGGCTTTTTCGAAGAAGGCGACCTCGGCCTTGGACAGGTCGCCGGCCGGCCGGCCGGTGCGTTCCACGCCTGTGAGGAAGGTCTCCACCGATTTCTGGAATTCCGTGATGCCCTTGTCCGTGCCCTCGTCGTAAGCGGAGATGAGCGTGATGGAGGTGCAGCCGGCGAGGGCCAGGCCGAACAACAGCGTGAACAGTCGCAGCAGCGCGGGCGCGACCGGACGTGACGGGGTGGGTGTGATCATGGTGGGTTGGGATGGCGGGGAAATGCGGCGCGTCTCACGCGTCCTTCGCCACGGCGGTGGCGAGTTTGTCCGAGGCGCGCCCGACGACGCGCCCGACGAACTCCGTGACGCCGTCCGTCAGGTCGCCGAGGATGCCGGCGGTGACGTCGGTTGCCAGCCCGAGGCAGAAGCTGAGGAAGACGATGAAGTAGAACTTGGAGCCCTCCTCGAGCAGGTAGGTCTGGATCCACGTGCCCTCGCCATACCACTCCGTGAACTCCAGCACGACGAGCATGAGGATGACAGTGAGGAAGGGCGCGCGGAGGAAGGTGGTGAAATACCAGGGGCGATACCACTTGTCGAAGTCCCGGCGCGCGAGGTAGTGGCTGGCCTTGAAGAGCAGCGAGCAGGCGGCGCCGAACGCGCTCCAGAAGGCGACCTCGCCATACTTCACGGGGCCCCATTCCGCCCACGGCTCGAAGGTGGTGAAGTCGAGGCTGCGCACGCCGTGCGTGTAGAGATACAGCAGGAAGAGGAACAGCAGCGTGCCGACGAGCCACGCGACGGTGATGACGCCCGAGGCGTAGCTGGTCTCCGAGATGAGGTCGCGCTGGACGAGGTCGGTGGCGCGCCCGACCTCGTCGCACCCGGCCTCGAGCGCCCCGATGGCGGTGTTGTCGGCGCCGGCGGGCAGCGCGCGCAGCCTGCCCTTCAGCGCGAACCATTGTTGCCAGATCTGGTCCAGCGTCGCGCGGAGCTCCTCGTTGTTCTCGGGTTTGCCCGGGGCGGTCTTCTTCAGGCGCGGGTCCATGGTGTAGCGGCGGATGCGCACACCTCCCTCGTCGATGGCTTCGCGGAGCTGCCGGAGTCGCTTGGTGGTTTCCTTGTCGGACATGGCGGGTCGGGGGTTGGCTACTTTTCGGGGTGGACGTCAAAGTTCTGGCCGTCTGTCTCGAGGGTCAGGTTGCCGTCGGCCACGGTGAGCCAGAAGCGCTTCGGGCGCGGCACGGAGGTCCACGCCTTGGTGGCGGCGTTGTAGGCGCGGACGTCGCCGTCCTTTTCGCCCGGGACGTCGCCCTTGGCGTCGAGCCAGTTGGCGTAGGTGCGGAGGGTGGAGGCGCGCGGGTGCTTGTAGCCGACGTTGGGGCCCACGCCGGGTGCGCCGCACATCACGAAGGCGTAGCCCGGCTGCACCTGGTGCACGAACGTCTCGGTGCTCGAGGTGTCGGAGCCGTGGTGCCCGACCTTGAGGACGTCGGCGCGGGCGAGCTTGAGGGCCTCGGGCCCGAGCGCATCGAGCCAAGCATGTTCCGCCTTCTCCTCCATGTCGCCGACGAAGAGGAAGGTCTTGCCGAGGCTCTCCACGCGGACGCCGACCGACTGGTCGTTGGGGTTGCTGAGCTTCACCTTGGCGGCCGGGGTGATGAGGGTGAAGGCGACCGCGCTGCACAGTTTGAAGCGTGTGAGGTGGCTGGCCTTGCCGTTGAGGTAGGTGAGGGTGCCCTTCTTCACCTGCCGCTTGCGCTCCTCGTTGATGCGGCCCCACGTGGCCGTGTCGAACGGCTGGCCGTTGTCGATGTAGGTCGCGACCCGGAAATTCTGCAGCACCCACTCCATGCCGCCCAGGTGGTCGGAGTGCGGGTGCGAGCCGACCACCACGTCGATCTTCGCGCCCTCGGCGCCCAGCGCGCGCTTCAGGTCGGCCATGAAGTTCTGGTGGCTGCCCGGATATTTGCTGTCGCCCGAGTCGATCAGCAGGTGGTGCGTGCCGTGCGGGCAGGTGATGAGCGTGGCGTCACCCTGGCCGACGTCGAAGAATTCCACCTTGAGCTTGCCGTCGGCCGCGCGGACGGCGGGCGCAAGCAGCAGGAAAAACAGCAGTGCGCTGCCAGGAAAACCAACCGCGAATTTGCGCCGTGCCGACATAATGCGTGAGTTATGTGCGACGCCGACTGGCCCGGCGGCGTCGGGGGCAAGCTGGCAGATGCGGCACCCGGCTCAAGCCCGGAGTGGGCGCGTGGTCGGAAATTTCCACCTAAATTCAGGTCTTGGCGATCTTGCCGTTCCGCCGGCCATCTGGCCGATGAATTCCCGACGGAAAAGATCCCGCATGAGCCGCGGAAATCACGCGACCGGTGCGCGGCCAAGGCTTGAGCCGGATTATCATTACGAGAAGTCCCACCCGCCGGGACGACGAAGCAATCCATCAGGCTGGATCGCCACGGTGCGCTTCGCGCCCCTCGCGATGACGGGGCGTATTTTATGCCGTCTGTCAGGTCATCCCCGCACCGGCCCGGCCGGGTGGGCTGGCGGGCAAAAACATTTTACGGCTTGACGGGGGATTTTTTTGGCAACACTACCTTGCTCAATAAAGGTAGCTTGCGCTTCAAACCATCATGAGCATCGACGAAAAATTCACGTCCATCCGGAAGGGGCTCCTTGAGTTTCTTGTGCTTAAGATCATCTCGGCGAACCAGGTCTACGCCGCGGACATCCTGAAGGAGCTCAACGCGACGGAATTCGTTACGCAGGAAGGCACGCTATACCCGCTGCTCAGCAAGATGCGCCGGGAGCAACTCGTGGACTACGAGTGGAAGGAATCCGAGGCCGGGCCGCCGAGAAAATACTACGAGCTCACGGCCAAGGGCCGCGAGCAGCTGCGGGAGACGACCGAATACTGGCAGAAAATCAGCGGCACCGTGAGGAGCCTCGGCCAGAAATGACCACTTAAACATGCAGTGAACCCCATCGAACCATGAACAAAGTCATCACCATCAATCTCAATGGCGTCGCCTACCAGCTGGAGGAGGGCGGCTATGAGGCCTTGCGCGAATACCTGGACAACGCCGCGCGCCGGCTGGCGGGCAACCCCGACAGGGACGAGATCATCGCCGACATCGAGCAGGCCATCGCGGACAAGTTCCGGGCGCTTCTCGGCGCGCACAAGACCGTCGTCATCACCAAGGAGGTCGCGGTTGTGATCACCGAGATGGGCCCGGTTGAGGACGCGACCAAGGAGGGACCAGCCGCCGAATCCGCCAACGCGACCGCGGGCGCCGGCCCGGCCGCCCCGGAGGCGGGTGAAACCAAGGACGTCCGGCGGCTTTATCGGATTTACGACGGCGCCATGATCTCCGGCGTCTGCAACGGCCTCGGCGCCTACTTCGGCATCGACCCCACGATCATCCGGATCGCGTTTGTCCTGCTCACTCTCGCCTGGGGCACCGGCGCGCTGGTCTATTTCCTTCTGGTGCTCCTGATCCCGTCGGCCAAAACCCCGGCGGAAAAGTCAGCCGCCACCGGGGTGGCCGCCACGGCGCAGGAATTCATCCGCCGCGCCAAGGCAGGATATTACGAGGGTTTCAGGACCTTTCACGACAAGCAGGCGCACCGCGAATGGCGGCGGAGATTCAAGCAGGAGATGCGCGGCTGGACGCAGGGTCTCCAGCGGGACGTGCGGGAGAACGCGCACCATTGGATGCCCGGCTGGCAGCAAAACCCGCCCCCGCAACCGCCCCCGTTCGGAGCCGTGATCGCCTGGCCGTTCCTGTCGCTGCTGAAGCTGGTGCTGTTTGTGGCGCTGCTGTTCGCCGTGCTGTCGCTCGTCGGGGACGGCCATATCTTCGGGATCGGGTTGCCCTTGGGAATTCCGCTGTGGGTGGGCGTGGTGTTCCTAATCGTTGCCTTCCACGTGTTCGCCTGGCCGCTGAAGATGGCCCGGCGCGCCTGTCGTTATCCCGGGTATTACGGCTATCGTCCACCGCTGGCCGGCCTGTGGGACTCCCTGGTCTGGCTGGCCTGCATGGTGGGACTGGTCTGGCTCGCCGACCACTATTCACCGAGATTCCATGAGTGGCTGATGGACCTGCCCCCGATGGTCCACCAATTCATGGACTCGGTGCGGGAGTGGTGGGCCCGGCGGTAGGCGGCGCCATATTCTAGCTCCGCACCTGGCCGGTGCCGCGGACGACATACTTGTAGGACGTCAGCTCCTCGAGGCCCATCGGGCCGCGGGCGTGAAGCTTGTCCGTGCTGATGCCGATCTCCGCGCCGAAACCGAACTCGTGGCCGTCGTTGAACCGCGTCGAGGCGTTCCAGAGCACGACGGCGCTGTCCACGCCGGCGAGGAACTGCTCGGCCGTGGCGGCGTCGGCCGTCACGATGGTGTCGGTGTGGTGCGAGCCGTGGGCCGTGATGTGCGCGATGGCGGCGGCGCAGTCGTCCACGACCTTGACCGCGAGGATGAGATCGAGGAATTCGGTGCGGAAGTCGTCGTTGGTCGCGGTGCTGGCGGGCAGCCCGGCCCGGGTGAGCACGGCCAGCGCGCGCGGCTCGGCGCGGAGCTGCACGTGGCGGTCGGTGAGCATGCGGCCCGCCTCCGCAAGGAATTTGTCGGCAATGTCGCGGTGCACGAGGAGCGTCTCGATCGCGTTGCACACACCGGGGCGCGAGCACTTGGCGTTGATGGCGAGTTTTCCCGCCATGATCAGGTCGGCGGCCCGGTCCACGTAGAGCGCACAGATGCCGTCGTAATGCTTGATGACCGGGATACGCGCGGACTGGACGACGGTCTCGATCAGGCCGCGGCCGCCGCGGGGGATGAGCAGGTCGATGACGCCGACGGCCTCGCCGAGCAGCCGCACCACGTCGCGGTCGGCGACCGGCACGAGCTGGACGGCCGCGACGGGCAACCCGGCGTGCTTGAGCCCGCGTGAAAGGGCCGCCGCGAGGGCAAGGTTGGAGCGCAGGGCCTCGGAGCCGCCGCGCAGGATGACGGCGTTGCCGCTCTTCAGGCAGAGCCCGGCGGCGTCCACGGTGACGTTGGGCCGCGACTCGTAGATGAAGCCGATGACGCCGAGCGGCACGCGCACCTTGGAAAATTTCAGTCCGTTCGGCTGGGTCCACTCGCGCAGCATCTGGCCAACGGGGTAAGGAAGCTTCGCGACCGAGCACAGACCCTCGGCGCATTTGGCCAGGCGCTCCGGGTCGAGCGTGAGGCGGTCCACCAGAGCGGCGGTCTGGCCGGCGGCCTTGGCGGCGGCGACATCCGCAGCGTTGGCGTTGAGGATGTCCGTCTGCGCGGCGCGCAACTCCGCCGCCATGGCCCCGAGCGCGGCGTCGATGCGGGCGGGTGGCGTGCCGGCGAGCGTGCGCGCGGCGGCACGGGCGCGAAACCCCATGTCAGCAATAAGTGAGGCGAGGGTTTGCATCAGGGGGAAATCCCACAGGTCAAACTCCAAACTCCAAACAAAATCCAGCAGGGGAAAATCTGAGTTTTGAAATTGGAAACGGTTTGGCGTTTGGCCATGGGCGTTTGAGCTTTTCCGGTGGAGCCGGTTGTCACTTCGCCGGGAAATGCGTGCCGACGCGCTTGCCGGCAAGGATGGCGTAGACCTGCCCGGCCTTGCGGCCGCTGGCAATGTTCACCGGGATGCCGGCCTTCACGGCGAGCTGCGCGGCCTGGAGCTTGGTGACCATGCCGCCGGTGGAGACGTGGCCCTTGTCGGAGCGCACGAGCCCGGCGACCGCGGCGAAGTCCGTCACGACATGCACCGTCCGCCCGGCGGAATCCTGCAGGCCGTCCACGCTGGTCAGGATGATGAGCAGGTCGGCGTCGACGAGGATGGCGACCTCGGCCGAGAGCCGGTCGTTGTCGCCGAAGTTGAGCTCCTCGACGGCGACGGAGTCGTTCTCGTTGATGACCGGGACGACGTTGCCGCGCGACAGGAGGTGGGCGAGGGTGTTGCGCGCGTTGTGGTGGCGCATGCGGCTGTCGAGGTCGTTGTGCGTGAGCAGCAGTTGGGCGACGGCGAGGCCCTGCCGCGCGAACGCGCTGGCGTAGGCGTGCATGAGCTGCGACTGGCCGACGGCGGCGCAAGCCTGCCGGCCGGCGAGTTCCTTGGGGCGCGCGGCCAGGCCGAGCACGGCCAGGCCCGCCGCCACCGCGCCGCTTGAGACGATGACGCACTCGTGGCCGGCGCGGACGAGCGCGCCGACCTCGCGGGCGAGCCGCGCAATCTGCCGCGGGCTCAGGCCGATGCCGTGCTCCCGGGACAGGATGCCGGAGCCGAACTTGAGGACGATGCGCTGGGAACGTTTTGCCATGAAATTCCAGTCTAGCCAGCGCGCCCCGGGCAACAAGCCGGAATCAAGAATATGCCGTGAATCAAGGAATCGGATTTTATTGGCCACAAAAAGCCACGAAAAGACAGGAAGTAATTTGACCACGGAGGGCACGGATCAGACCAGTCGCAGCCAACCGATCCGGACTTCATGGCAGCTCGAATTATCCGTGAGGATCCGTGTAATCCGTGGTGAAAAACCCGGGGCTTAGGTTTGTGCTTTATTACCCTTTTTTGTGGGCAATAATCTGCGGGGTTCCGCCGGCCGGCTATGACACGCATGACACGTCCATCCCTTGTCCCGCTGGGGGGCTTGCCATCTCATTTCCACAACACAACAATCAGTCATCCCCGCCATGAACCCGAAGTCCGTCCGCTGTCCCGCCACCGTCCCTTGCCCCGCCAACGGGGGCGACAACGTGACGGAAGGCATGGCGGGCCCGCAACCCCCGGTCGCCGGCGCGTTGACGCCGGTTGCGTGATATGGAAGCATCATGCCCCCCATTGTCATGCCGACCGTTGCCGCTTTGCCGCAGACTTTTGATCTGGCCCTGCCCGATCTCGCGCTCGCGCGCGGCGGCGTAGTCCGCTCCCACCGCGCCCGCGGCTGGTGGTGGAGCCACGAGGGCGACACGCCCGCGGCCCCGCGCCCCGACGTCCCGACCGTGCTGCTCGTGCACGCCCTGACCGGCAGCGCGGAGGCGGGTGGCAAGGACGGCTGGTGGGAGCCGCTCATCGGCCCCGGCCGGGCGCTCGATCCGGCCCATTACCGCATCCTGTGCTTCAACAACCTCGGCTCCTGCTACGGCAGCAGCGGTCCCGGCGTCGAGGGCTTCCCCGCGTTGAAGACGGTGGACCTCACGAGCCTCGATATCTCCCGCGCGCTGCTGCAAAGCCTGGACAAGCTCGGCATCGCCCGCGTGCACCTGACCACCGGCGGCTCGCTGGGCGGCATGATAACGCTGACGCTCGCCGCGCTCGCCCCGGAGCGCTTTGAGCGGATCCTGCCGTTCGCCACGAGCGTGGCGGCCAGCGCGTGGGTCGTGGGCTGGAACCACGTCGCGCGCCAGATCCTCAGGCTCGACCCGGGTTACCCGGACAAGGTCGGCCGCGGCCTCGAGATCGCGCGCCAGCTCGCCATCCTCACCTACCGCGCCGAGCCGGGGCTCGACGCCCGCCAGCCGCGCCCGGCGCCCGGCAAGGACACCGGCTACCCGGTGCAGAGCTACCTCGAGCACCAGGGCCGGAAACTGCGCAACCGTTTCGCGGCGCAGGCCTATGAGCTGCAACTCGCGGCGATGGACCACCACGACCTGCACCAGCCGCTGCCCGGCGACACGCAGCCGGCCATCAGCCGCGTGCGCGCGTCGGTGCTCGTGGTCGACGTGGACACCGACCAGCTGTTCACGCCGGCGCAGGCGGCGGCGCTGACCGCGCACCTGCGCAAGGCCGGCGCGAAGGTGGAGCGGACGACGGTCACCAGCATCCACGGGCACGACGCGTTCCTGATCGAGTGGCCGGTGCTCGGACCTCTCTTGACAAAGGCGCTGCATCTGCACGCTCCAGCCAAATGAGCGAACGCTGGCAGGTCTACAAATTCGGGGGCTCCTCCCTCGGCACCTCGGGGCGCCTGCCCAAGGTGCTTGAGCTGGTGGCCGCCGCGCCGCGCCCGCTCGCGCTGGTCGTCTCCGCGCTCGGCGACAGCACCGACTGGCTCATCCTCGCCGCCCGCTCGGCCGAGGAGGGCAACATCAGCCAGGCCCGCCGCCAGCTCGCCCAGGTGCGCGAGCTCGCCACCGCCACCGGCCGCTCCATCCTGAACAGCCAGGGCCAGAAGGGCTACAAGCACGACCTCGACGACATCCTCACGCCCGTCGAGCGACTGCTCTCCGGCATCGAGCTGACCCGCGAGTGCTCGCCGCGCACCCTCGACTCCATCATCTGCGTCGGCGAACGCATCTCCGTCGCGATGCTCGCCCGCGCCCTGGCCGAGCGCGACGTGCCCGCCATCCCCGTGGACGCGCGCGATTTCGTCGTGACCGACGCCACCCACGGCGCCGCGACGGTGGACAAGGCGGAAACCGCGAAGAAATTCCACACCGTATCGGCGAAGTGGTCCGGCCGCGTGCCGGTGGTCACCGGCTTCATCGGCCGCACCAGGGACGGCCACACCACCACGCTCGGCCGCAACGGCTCCGACTACACCGCCACGCTAGTGGCCGGCCTGCTCAAGGCCAGCGCCGTGACCGTCTGGACCGACGTGCTCGGCGTCATGACCGCCGACCCGGCGCTGGTGCGCGAGGCGACGCCGGTGGACCACCTGTCCTACGACGAGGCGCTGGAGCTCGCCTATTTCGGCACGCGGATGTTCCACCCGCGCACCATCATCCCGCTCCGCGAATGCGGCGCGGCGCTCGTCATCCGCAGCACCACGCAGCCCGCCGCGCCCGGCACGCGCATCGACGCGACCGGCAACCCCGACCCGAACCGCCCGACCTGCGTCACCAGCCTGGAGCGCTTGGCGCTCATCGGCGTGCAGTCCCGCCGCACCGGCCTGGGCCGCCCGATCGGTGGCCGCATCCTCGCCGCGCTCAACGAGGCCGGTGTGCGCGTGTGGCTGACCACCGAGTCCACGCTCGGCCAGTCTTTTTCCGTTGTGGTCCCCGAGATGGACGAGGCGCGCGCCAAGTCGAGCATCGCCGAGGCGCTGGCACCGGAGATCCAGACGGGCGACCTGCGCATCGAGCCCCTGCTTTCGCCCGTGACGCTGGTGACGCTGGTCGGCGAGCACATGGGCGCGCAGCCGAACGTCGCCGGCAAGTTCCTCAATTCCATCGGTCACGCGGGCATCGCGGTGCGCGCGGTGGCCCAGGGCGCGTCGGCCCGCAGCATCTCGTGCGTGGTGGACGCCGACCAGACCGCCACCGCGGTGCGCACCGTGCACGGCGCGTTCAACCTCGCGCACACCCAGCTCAGCGTCCTGCTGCTCGGCAAGGGCGTCGTGGGCGGCAGCCTGCTCAAGCAGATCGAGCGGCAGAACCAGGCGCTCGGCCGCGAGCACGACGTGCAGGTCCGGCTCGTGGGCATCGGCTCGAGCAAGGGCGCGCTTTTCGACCCGGAGGGGCTCCCGCCGCCCGCGGCCATTGCCCAGCTGGAAAAGGCCCTGGCCGACGGGATAGCCGTGAAGGACGCCGCCTCGCTGCTCCCGAAGCTCTCGCAGCTGCCGAATCCCGTGCTGGTCGACTGTTCCGCCGCGCCGGGCATGGAGAAGATCTACCGCGCGGCATTCGCCCACGGCATCAACGTCGTGTCGGCCAACAAGCAGCCGCTCGCGCTGCCGACCGCCGAGCGCACCGCCCTGCTCAACGAGGCCCGGAAGCATTTCCGCGCCTACCATTACGAGACCACCGTCGGCGCCGCGCTGCCCGTGATCGAGACGCTCAAGAACCTCGTCCGCACCGGCGACCACGTCATCACCATCGAGGGCTGTTTCTCCGGCACGCTCGGTTTCCTCTGTGACCGGTTGGTGCAGGGCGAGCCGCTGTCGGTTGCGGTGCGCAAGGCGAAGGACCTCGGCTACACCGAGCCGCATCCGCGCGACGACCTGTCGGGCCTCGATGTGGCGCGCAAGGCGATCATCCTCGCCCGCGAACTCGGCCTGCAGGTCGAGTTGAAGGACGTCGTGCTCGAGCCGTTTGTGCCGGCGGAGAACCTGCGCGAGGACGACCCGGAGAAATTTTTGCAGTCGCTGGCAAAGCTCGACGCCGCCGTGGCGGTGCGGGTCGCGGCCAGCAAGGCCCAGGGCAAACTGCCGCGTTACCTCGCGCGCATCTCGCCCGGCGCGGCCGGCGCGAAGGTCTCGGTCGGGCCCGTCGAGGTCGACGCGGCGCACCCGGCGGCGGCGCTGCGCGGGGCGGAGGCTTTCGTGGCGTTCCATACCGAACGCTACCGGGAATACCCGATGGTCGTGCGCGGGGCGGGGGCGGGTGGGGAAGTGACCGCCGCCGGCGTCCTTGCCGATATTTTGCGTCTGGCCCAGAACATCCGCGGCCGGCGGTGATTGGGATTCTGTGGGCCAGCGAGCTTGCTCGCGCCCAAACAGCGCCCGCATGCGGGCTGCCTGCAAAGACCTATTGCGCCTTCCTGTCCCGGCCATTGTCATAATCTGGAAACGAGAGTTGACAGGCTCCCGGGCGTTTCCCACCTTCGCGGCTCTTTCAGATGAATCTCAGCGTCGCCCTTATTGCGCTTATTACCCTCGTCCTGGCCCTTCTGGCCTCGGACCCGAATCCACATGGGCGGCTCGCAACAGCCAAAAGCTCCTAAGAGACAACAAACTCGAAACCGGAAGCCGCCCACCAAAGGGCGGCTTTTTTATTCTCCGCATATTTCCACCTGCATATGACACAGACCCGTCCAACCGATTTCTCGCCCTGCCGAAAGTGTTCCGGCAACGTGGCCTGACCATTTTCCCCGATGAATACCGGTAAACGCCACAGCCACCTTGTCACCGACGGTCCCAACCGGGCCCCTGCCCGCGCCATGATGAAGGCCATCGGGTTTACCGACGAAGATCTCAGCAAGCCGCTCATTGGCATCGCCAACACCTGGACCGAGATCGGGCCCTGCAATTACCACCTCCGCGAGCTCGCCGAACACGTCAAGGCGGGCGTCCGCGCCGCCGGCGGCACGCCGCTCGAATTCAACACCGTCTCCATCTCCGACGGCATCACGATGGGCACCGAGGGCATGAAAACCTCGCTCATCAGCCGCGAGGTCATCGCGGACTCCATCGAGCTCGTCACCCGCGGCAACAGCCTTGACGGCCTCGTCTGCCTTTCCGGCTGCGACAAGACCAACCCCGGCGTCATGATGGCGCTGGCCCGCCTGGACATCCCCGGCCTGGCGCTTTACGGCGGTTCGATCGACCACGGGCACCTCCACGGCAAGGCGCTCACCGTGCAGGATGTCTTCGAGGCGGTCGGCGCGTTCAATTCCGGCAAGATCGATGCGCAGGAATTCCTCCGCGTCGAGAATGCCGCGTGCCCGACGGCCGGCTCGTGCGGCGGCCAGTTCACCGCCAACACCATGTCGACCGTCATGGAAGCCATCGGCATCTCGCCGGCCGGCCTGAACGGCATCCCCGCCACCGACCCGGCCAAGGCCAAGGCCGCTTACCGCTGCGGCGAACTCGTGATGGAGCTGGTCCGGAAGAATCTGAAGCCCTCGCAGATCTTCACGCGCCAGGCGTTCGAGAACGCCATCGCGTCGGTCGCCGCCTCGGGCGGCTCGACCAACGCCGTGCTGCACCTGCTTGCGCTCGCCCGCGAGACGGATATCCCGCTCCAGATCGACGAGTTCGACACCATCAGCGCGAAGACGCCTACCATTGCCACGCTCAAGCCCGGCGGCCTCTACACCGCGGTGGAGATGCACCAGGCCGGCGGCATCTCCCTGCTGCTCCGCCGCCTCCTCGAGGGCGGTCTCCTCCACGCCGCGTGCATGACGGTCACCGGCCGCACCATCGGCAAAGAAATGAAGTCCGCACCCGAGACGGCCGGCCAGCAGGTCATCCGCCCGACCACGAAACCATTCAAGCCCACCGGCGGGCTTGTCATCCTCCACGGCAACCTGGCCAAGGAAGGCGGCGTGCTCAAGGTGGCGGGCAGCGCCATCAAGCATTTCAAGGGCCCGGCGCGCGTCTTCGACAACGAGGAGGACGCCATGGCCGCGGTCAGCGCGCAAAAGATCAAGGCGGGCGACGTCGTTGTCATCCGTTACGAAGGCCCCAAGGGCGGCCCCGGCATGCGCGAGATGCTCGGCGTCACCGCCGCGCTCGCCGGCGCCGGCCTGGCCGAGAGCGTGGCGCTGCTCACCGACGGGCGCTTCTCCGGCGCGACGCGCGGCTTCTCCATCGGCCACGTGGCGCCCGAGGCGTTCGTGGGCGGGCTGATTGCCCTCGTCCGCGAGGGCGACCCCGTCGAAATCGACGTCGCCACGCGCCAGCTGCAGCTCGACGTGCCCGCCACCGAGCTGGCCAAGCGCCGCCAGGCCTGGAAGGCGCCCGCCCCGCGCTACCGGCGCGGCGTCATGGCCAAGTATGCCAACACCGTCTCCTCGGCCGCCGAGGGCGCCATCACCACCTAATCCATACGCAGCCACTCAACTCAAGTCACATCATGAAACTCACCGGAGCAGAAATCATCTGGGAATGTCTCGCCAAGGAAGGCGTCGACGTCGTGTTCGGTTACCCGGGCGGCGCCATCCTGCCGACCTACGACGCGATGACCAAGTATCCGAAGATCCACCATGTGCTCGTGCGCCATGAGCAGGGCGCCACGCACATGGCCGACGGCTACGCCCGCGCCAGCGGCAAGGTCGGCGTCGCGATCGCCACCTCCGGCCCCGGCGCGACCAACATGATCACCGGCATCGCCACCGCGATGATGGACTCGTCGCCCATCGTGTGCATCACCGGCCAGGTCGGCTCGAGGGCGATCGGCACGGACGCGTTCCAGGAGACCGACGTGACCGGCGTCTCGCTGCCCGTCACCAAGCACAATTACCTTATCACGAAGCCCGGCGACATCGCCCGCGCCATCCGCGAGGCGTTCTACATCGCCAGGAGCGGCCGTCCGGGTCCGGTGCTGGTCGACATCACGAAGGACGCCCAGCAGATGACCGCCGAGTTTGACTGGGAGGCCGCCGCGCCGCGCCTGCCCGGCTACCGCCCGAGCTACCATGCGCCAGCGGCGGAGTTCGCCCGCGCCGCCGAACTGATCAATTCCGCCAAGCGCCCGCTCATACTTGCCGGGCAGGGCATCATCAAGTCAGGCACAACCGCACAGGTGCTCAAGCTCGCGAAAACGGCCGACATCCCGATCGCCACCACGCTGCTCGGCATCGGCGCGCTTCCGGCCTCGTCCGAGTTCAACCTCGGCATGATGGGCATGCACGGCGAGGCGTGGGTCAACCAGGCCATCCAGCAGGCCGACCTGCTCATCGCCCTCGGCATGCGCTTCGACGACCGCGTGACCGGCAACCTCAAGACCTACGCGCTCAACGCGAGGAAGATCCATGTCGACATCGACCCGAGCGAGATCAACAAGAACGTCCCGGTCGACGTGGCGCTGATCGGCGACCTGTGCGAGGTGCTGGCCCTGATCCAGCCGCAGGTGAAGAAGGCCCAGCACACCGAGTGGTGGGCGACGATCAACGCGCAGCGCGGCGATGCCGCCGTGCGCGACATCCAGAGCCTGCCCGACAACGGCCACCTCTACGCCGCGCATGTCATCAACGACCTCTGGCGCCTCACGCAAAAGCGCGACACCATCGTCGTCTCCGACGTCGGCCAGCACCAGATGTGGGAGGCCCAGTATTACCGCCATGAGAAACCCCGCTCCCTGATCACCTCGGGCGGTCTCGGCACGATGGGCTTCGCGCTCCCCGCGGCCATCGGCGCCAAGTTCGCCTGCCCGGACAAGGACGTGTGGGTGGTCTGCGGCGACGGCGGCTTCCAGATGACCAGTTCCGAACTGGCCACCGCCGAGCAGGAGGGCATCAAGGTCAACGTCGCCATCATCAACAACGCGTTCCTCGGCATGGTGCGGCAGTGGCAGGAGTTCTTCTACGAAAAGCGCTACGCCGCCACGCCGATGACCGGGCCGGATTTTGTGAAACTCGCCGAGGCCTACCGCCTCACGGGGCTCCGCTGCAACAAGCGCGGCGACGTGAAGACCACCGTCGACCAGGCCCTCGCGGCCCAGGGCACCGTGGTCATCGACTTCGTCGTCGAGAAGGAGGACACCGTCTTCCCGATGGTGGCCGCCGGTGCCGACCTCGACAATATGATCCGCCGCCCGAAGCAGGACGTCATGCTCGAGTCCGGTTCCGACAAGGACTGGGAGATGCCCGCCGCCCAGGTGCGCACCGCCGGCAACGGCCACACCAAGTCACCGGGCAAAGCCGCGAAGGCGGCGAAGAAGCCGAACCGCGCCGTAGTCCCACTCCGCAGAACGAAGGCGGGCAAACCCGTCCGCCGCTAACCCCTCCCTCCCATGGCCAAACATACGCTCATCGCCTACGTGGAAGACGTGCCCGGCGTCCTCAACCGCGTCGCCTCGCTCTTCCGCCGCCGCAACTTCAACATCGAGTCGCTCACCGTCGGCCGCACCGAGCAGCCGGGCGTCTCGCGCCTCACGGTCGTCGTCGACGCCACCGAGGCCGGCGCCCGCATCGTCGAGGCCAGCCTCTACAAGCTGGTCAACGTCCTCCGCGTCGACGACCTCACCCACAAGCCCTCGCTCTTCCGCGAGCTCGGCCTCGTGAAGGTCAAGGTCACGCCGCACACCCGCAGCGAGGTGCTGCAGCTGACCGACGTCTTCCGCGCCCGCGTCGTCGACGTGGACGAGGCCACGATCGTCATCGAGGTCACCGGCACGCCGGAAAAGATCGGCAAGTTCGAGCTGGTGCTCCAGCCCTACGGCATCGTCGAGATCGTGCGCACCGGCGCCGTGGCGATGGCGCGCGGCCACGAGCCGCTGTCCGCGGCGCCGCCGCTGGTCCGCACCGAGAACGGCGCCGAGCCGCACGCGGACGCCACCGGTCTCTCCATGTCCGTCTGATCGCTTCGTCTCCCAACTCCCAACCAACATCGCTCAACTTTGACTTCCCATGGCTAAGATCTACTACGACAAGGACGCGAATATCTCGCTCATCCGCGGCAAGAAGGTCGGCATCATCGGCTACGGCTCCCAAGGCCACGCCCACGCGCTGAATCTCCAGGACAGCGGCGTGCGGGTCCGCGTGGGACTCGCGCCCGCGAGCAAATCCGTCGCCAAGGCGAAGAAGGCCGGACTCACCGTCGGCCCGGTCGACGCCGTCGCGAAATGGGCCGACGTCATCATGGTGCTGGTTCCGGACCACATCCAGGCCCGCCTCTACCGCGAGGCCATCGCCCCGCACCTCACCGCGGGCAAGATGCTGATGTTCGCGCACGGCTTCAACATCCGCTTCGGCGGCATCAAGCCGCCGAAGAACGTCGACGTCACCATGATCGCGCCCAAGTCGCCCGGCCACCGCGTGCGCGAGGTTTTCCAGGAGGGCGGCGGCGTCCCGGCGCTCGTGGCGGTCCAGCAGAACGCCACCGGCAAGGCGAAGCAGCTCGCGCTGGCCTACGGCCGCGGCATCGGCTGCACCCGCGCCGGCGTGCTCCAGACCACCTTCACCGAGGAGACCGAGACCGACCTGTTCGGCGAGCAGGCCGTGCTCTGCGGCGGCTGCGCCGAGTTGGTCAAAGCCGGCTTCAAGACCCTGGTCGACGCGGGCTACCAGCCCGAGATCGCCTACTTCGAGTGCATGCACGAGCTGAAGCTCATCGTCGACCTGATGTATCGCGGCGGCCTCAACTACATGCGCTACTCGGTCTCCGACACCGCGGAGTGGGGCGACTACGTCTCCGGCCCGCGCGTCATCACCAAGAAGACGCAGCAGGAGATGAAACGCATCCTCGGCGACATCCAGTCGGGTAAATTCGCCAAGCGTTTCATCGCCGAGAACAACCAGCATGGCCGCAAGACCATGAACAAGTTCCGTGCCCGCGAACGCAGCCAGAGGATCGAGGTCGTCGGCGCCAAGCTCCGCGCGATGATGCCGTTCCTGAACCCCGTGGTCATTTCCAAATGATTTGTCACTAAACCGTCGTTCTCGTTCCCTCCGCCACCAGCAGGAGAGAGTGATCACGAGCAGGAGAAAGATACCTCCATCCATGAAACCCGACTACGTCAGCATCTTCGACACCAGCCTCCGCGACGGCGAGCAAGCCCCCGGCGCATCCATGACCTCGGCCGAAAAACTTGAGGTCGCCCGGGCGCTGGCGCGACTGGGCGTGGACGTGATCGAGGCCGGGTTCCCCGCGGCTTCGCCCGATGACCTCGCGGCGGTGCAGGCCATCGCGGCCGAGGTGGGGCAGGCGCCCGGCGCGGGCCGGCCACAGGCGGAGCCGCCGATCATCTGCGGCCTCGCCCGCTGCACGCGCGGCGACATCGACGCGGCCTGGCAGGGCGTCAGGGGCGCCCAGCGCCCGCGCATCCACACTTTCCTCGCGACCAGCGACCTCCACCTCAAGCACAAGCTCTGCCTGACGCGCGAGGAGATGACCGCCAAAGCCGTCGAGATGGTCGCCTATGCCCGCTCGCTCTGCGCCGACGTCGAGTTCTCCCCCGAGGACGCCGGCCGCAGCGACCCGGAGTTCCTTTACAAGGTCCTCGCGGCCGTCATCAAGGCCGGCGCCACCACGCTCAACATCCCGGACACCGTCGGCTACACCATGCCCGACGAATTCGGGGCGCTCATCGCCGGCATCATCAAGCACACGCCCGGCGCCCGGGACGTGATCATCTCCGTGCACTGCCACGATGATCTCGGCCTCGCGGTCGCCAATTCCCTCGCCGGCCTTCGCGCCGGCGCGCGCCAGGCGGAGGTCACGGTCAACGGCATCGGCGAGCGCGCGGGCAACGCGTCGCTCGAGGAGGTCGTCATGGCCATCCGCACCCGCGGCGCGAAGCTCGGCCTGCAGACGGGCATCGACACCACGCAGCTCTGCCGCATCAGCAAGCTCGTCTCCCGCAGCACCAGCTACCCGGTGCCGCCCAACAAGGCCATCGTCGGCGGCAACGCCTTCGCCCACGAGGCCGGCATCCACCAGGACGGCATTATCAAGAACGCGCTGACCTACGAGATCATGCGCCCGCAGGACGTCGGCGCCACGCACACCATGCTCGTGCTCGGCAAGCACTCCGGCCGCGCGGCGTTCGCCAAGCGCCTGGCCGAGCTGGGCTACGCGCTCGAGGGCGACGCGCTGCTCAAGGCGTTCCACGAGTTCAAGAAGCTCGCCGACCGCAAGAAGTCCGTGCAGGACGCCGACCTCATCGCGCTTGCCTCCGACGAGCGCGCCACTGTGCCCGAACTTTGGGCGCTGGAGCACCTCCAGGTGATGTGCGGCACCACCGGCCTGCCCACCGCCACGGTCCGCCTGCGCGATCCGGACGGCAAGTCCCGCACCCATGCCGCGATCGGCACCGGCCCGGTCGACGCCTCCTACAAGGCCATCGACGCCATTGTCAACTTGCCGGTCGAGTTGCTCGAGTTCGGCATCAGCGCCGTGACCGAGGGCATCGACGCCCTCGCCGAGGCCACGGTCCGCGTCCGCCACGAGGAGCAGCGCGCCGCACACGGCCACGGCGCCGACACCGACATCGTCGTTGCCGCCGCCAAGGCCTACGTCGCCTCCCTCAACCAGGTGCTGTCGCGCCAGCCCAGCGGGCCCGCCCAGCACCCGCAGAAAGCCGGCACGCCTTCCGAGATTTCCACATGAGTAATTTCCTCCAAGTTTCAACCAGGGGGTCGCCGATGTCCCCATCGGCGACGGTCGGCGGGGCGGAGACCGCCGACCACCCGGTCACATTCCCTTCATGAGCCAGTCGCCCAAAACCCTCTTCCAGAAAATCTGGGACTCGCACATCGTGGCCGAGGAGCCCGGGGCGCCCACCGTGCTCTACATCGACCTGCACCTCGTCCACGAGGTCACGTCGCCGCAGGCCTTCTCCGTGCTCAAGGAGCGCGGCCTCAAGGTCCGCCGGCCCGAGCGCACGGTCGCCACGATGGACCATTCCATCCCGACCAAGGGCGGCTACGAGGCCGCCGACGAGATGGGCCGCATCCAGTTGCGCCTGCTCGAGGCCAACGCCCAGGCGAACGGCGTCCGCATCTACGGCCTCAATTCCGTGCAGCGCGGCATCGTGCATGTCATCGGGCCGGAGCAGGGCTTCACCCAACCGGGCATGACCATCGTGTGCGGCGACAGCCACACCTCGACGCATGGCGCCTTCGGCTCGCTCGGCTTCGGCATCGGCACCAGCGAGGTCGGCCATGTGCTGGCCACGCAATGCCTGCTGCAGCGCAAGCCGAAGACCTGCGAGGTCCGCGTCGACGGCGTCCTGCGCCCCGGCGTGACCGCCAAGGACCTCATCCTCGCGGTGCTGGCCAAGATCGGCGTCGGCGGCGGCACGGGCCACGTGTTCGAATACACCGGCGCGGCCATCCGCGCGCTCGACATGGAGGGCCGCATGACGGTCTGTAACATGTCCATCGAGGGCGGTGCCCGCGCCGGCATGGTCGCGCCCGACGACAAGACCTTCCAGTTCGTGTCCGGCCGCGAGTTCGCACCCAAGGGCGCGGCGTGGGACAAGGCCGTCGCCCGCTGGCGCCAGCTGCCCACCGACGCGGGCGCGACCTTCGACCAGACCGTCACGCTCGATGCGAGCACGCTGGAGCCGATGGTCACGTTCGGCACCAATCCCGGCCAGGGCGTCGCCATCACGCAGCCGCTGCCGCTGCCGTCGAGCCTGGCCGACGCCAACGAGCGCGCGGGCCTGGAAAAGTCGCTCGCCTACATGAAATTCGAGGCCGGCCAGCCGATCCTCGGCCAACCGGTAGACGTCGTCTTCCTCGGTTCCTGCACCAACTCGCGCATCGGCGACCTGCGCGCCGCCGCCGGGCTGCTGAAGGGCCGCAAAGTCGCTAAGAACGTCCGCATGATGGTCGTGCCCGGCTCGCAGTCCGTAAAACAGGCCGCCGAGGCCGAGGGGCTGGACAAGATCTTCAAGGCGGCCGGCGCCGACTGGCGCGAGGCCGGTTGCTCGATGTGCATCGCCATGAACGGCGACCAGCTCTCGCCCGGCCAGCTGGCCGTCTCCACTTCCAACCGCAACTTCGAGGGCCGGCAGGGCAAGGGCGGACGCACCGTCCTGGCCTCGCCGCTCACCGCGGTCGCGTCGGCCGTCGCCGGCCGCATCGCCGACCCGCGGCCGTTGCTGAAAGGAGGCAAATCATGAGCGCCCCCCAATTCACCACCCTGACCGCCCGGTGCGTCGTCCTGCCGGTCATCGACATCGACACTGACCAGATCATCCCGGCCCGTTTTCTCAAGGTCACGGACAAGCTCGGCCTGGGCGAAAAGCTTTTCTGCGACTGGCGTTATCTCGACAGCGGCGCGCCGAACCCGAAGTTCATCCTGAACCAGCCCGAGGCCGAGGGGGTGCAAATCCTCGTGGCCGGCCACAATTTCGGCTGCGGGTCATCGCGCGAGCACGCCCCGTGGGCGCTGGTCGGCTGGGGGTTTCAAGCGGTCGTGTCCACGATGTTTGCCGACATCTTCAAGGGCAACTCGGTCAAGAACGGCCTGATCCCGGTCGTAATCGAGCCGGCCGCCCACGCGGCGCTGGTCGAATTGCGCGCCCAGAATCCCGACCTGCAGATCTCGATCGACCTGAAGTCCCAGACGGTCAGCTGGCCCGGCCAGACCCCGCTGATGTTCCCGATCGACCCGTTCTCGCGCACCTGCCTGCTGGAGGGGGTGGACGAGCTCGGATACCTGCAGAAATTCCAGAAACAGACCGAAGCCTATGAAGCCTCCCATGCCTAATAAAACCGCCCGCCCTGCCATCGAGATCTTCGACACCACCCTGCGCGATGGCGCGCAGACGGAGGGCATCTCTTATTCGGTCGACGACAAGCTGCGCATCGCCCACAAGCTGGACGAGCTGGGCGTGGCGTTCATCGAGGGCGGCTGGCCGGGTTCCAACCCGAAGGACGTGGTCTTCTTCGAGCGTGCCCGCGCGGAGGCGTGGCGGCACGCCAAGATTGTGGCGTTCGGTGCGACCCGACGCGCCAGCCTGCAGCCGGCGGGGGACCCGAGCATCCGCGCCCTGGTCGACGCGGGCACCGAGGTCTGCGCCATTTTCGGCAAATCCTCGATCCTGCAGGTCAAGGAGGTCCTCCGCACGACACTGGAAGAGAACCTCAGGATGATCGAGGACACCGTCGCCTACCTGCGCGGGCAGGGGAAGCGGGTCATCTACGACGCCGAGCATTTCTTCGACGGCTACCGGCTGGACGCCGCCTATGCGGTGCAGACCCTGCAGGCTGCGGTGAAGGGCGGCGCCGAGACCATCGTCCTGTGCGACACCAATGGCGGCGCGCTGCCGTGGCAGGTCGAGTCGGCGGTGGCGGACGTCATCACGCAGCTGGGCCGGGTGCCGGTCGGCATCCACGCGCACGACGACACCGGTTGCGGGGTGGCGAACACCCTCGCGGCCGTGCGGGCCGGGGCGCGGCACGTGCAGGGCACGATCAACGGCTACGGCGAGCGTTGCGGCAACGCCAACCTCTGCGTGGTCATCCCGAATCTCGAACTGAAGCTCATGCTCGGCGCGCTGCCCGCGGGTTCGCTGGCCCATTTGCACGAGGTCGCGCGCTTCACGGCCGAGGTCGCCAACCTGGCGCCCAACGTGCACATGGCCTACGTCGGCGACAGCGCCTTTGCGCACAAGGCGGGGGTGCACGTGGCCGCGATGCAGCGCCATCCCGACGCCTACCAGCACATCACCCCGGCCGCGGTCGGCAACGCGACGCGGGTGGTGATCAGCGAACTCTCCGGCCGGGCCAACGTGGTGTCCAAGGCGGGCGAGCCGGGCTTTGAGAACGTCGACGCCGCCACCAGCGCCAAGGTCATCGAGATCATCAAAATCAAGGAGCACGAGGGGTATTCGTTCGAGGCCGCCGAGGCGAGCGCCGCGCTGCTGGTGCGGCGGTTGGCGCCGGACTACGCGCCGCTGTTCACCCTGCGCGACTACCGCGGCATGGTCAGCCGCCACGGGACGCGCATCATGGCCGAGGCCACCGTCAAGCTCAGCATCGGCGGCCACGAGGTCCACACCGCCGCCGAGGGCAACGGCCCGGTCAACGCCTTCGACCAGGCCCTGCGCAAGGCGCTGCTGCCGCTGTTCCCGCAGGTGAAGGACATCTCCCTGTCCGACTACAAGGTCCGCATCCTCAACTCCAACACCGGGACGGCGGCCGTGACGCGCGTGCTGATCGACTGGCACGACGGGGTGCGGCGCTGGAGCACGGTCGGCGCCGGCACCAACATCCTCGACGCCACCTGGCTGGCGCTGGCGGACGGCTACGAGTTCATCCTGACGCCAACAGCAGCGAAACCGGAGGCCGGGCAATGAACGCCTCTGACCATTTGGTCGGGGCCGTTGCCCCAACGGCCATTCCCCCGAAAGCGCCTGAGGGCAAGCGTCCCTACCTCCCCAACCCGATTTCCTGACATGAAAGCAAGCATCGCACTCACTCCCGGTGACGGCATTGGCCCAGAGGTGGTCAATGAAGCCCGGCTGGTGCTCGAGGCCGTGGCGCAGCGCCATGGCCACCAGGTCAAGTTCACCGAGCATCTGCTCGGGGGCTGCGCCATCGACGCCAAGGGCACGGCCATGCCCGACGAGACCCTCGCTGCCGCCCGGGCCGCTGATGCCGTTCTTTTGGGCGCCGTGGGCGGCCCGAAGTGGGACGACCCCGAGGCCAAGGTCCGCCCGGAGCAGGGCCTGCTGGCCATCCGCAAGGCCCTGGGCCTCTATGCCAACGTCCGTCCCGTGCGACCGTATCCGGCGCTGGCCCGGCTCTCGCCGCTCAAGCCCGAGCGCGTGGCCGGGGTGGATTTTGTCGTCATTCGCGAACTGACCGGCGGCCTCTATTTCGGCACCCCGAAGGGCCGCACGCAGACCCCCGACGGCGAGGTCGCCGTGGACACGCTGGTCTACACGGAAGGGGAGATCCGCCGGATCGTGAAGCTGGCTTTCCAGATGGCCCAAAAACGCCGCAAGCTCGTCACCTCGGTCGACAAGGCCAACGTGCTCGAGTCGTCCCGCCTCTGGCGCAAGGTCGCCATCGAGGTCGGCCGGCAGTTCCCCGACGTGAAGCTGGAGCACCAGCTGGTGGATTCCTGCGCCATGCGCCTCATCACGCACGCGCCGGCGTTCGACGTCATCGTCACCGAGAACATGTTCGGCGACATCCTGACGGACGAGGCGGCGGTGCTGGCCGGTTCGCTCGGCGTGCTGCCCAGCGCGTCGCTGGGCGCGGGCAAGCTCGGCCTCTACGAGCCCATCCACGGCTCGGCGCCCGACATCGCGGGCAAAGGCATCGCCAATCCGGTGGGCACGATCCTGTCGGCCGCGCTGTTGCTCCGCCACTCCCTCGGCCTGGAGAAGGAAGCAGTCGAGGTGGAGGCAGCCGTCAATCTCGCCCTGGAGGAGGGCCAGCACACGGCCGACCTGGGCGCCGCCCAGCCCCTCACCACCGCCCAGATGGGCGCGGCCGTCCGCGAACGCCTTGGAGCCGACTTCCACCGCACCTGACCTTCCCCTCGTGAGCATTCCCTCCCAACCATCCCTCGACACGACGCGCTTCATCGCGCGGCACGTGGCCGGCCTGCGCCGTTCCGGCATCCGCGACTTCTTCGAACTGGTCGCGAAGACCGAAGGCGTCATCTCGCTGGGCATCGGCGAGCCCGATTTCGACACCCCGCAGCCCATCCGCGACGCCGTGAAGATGGCGCTGGACACGGGCAAGACGCACTACACCTCGAACATGGGCCTGCTGGAACTCCGCAAGGAGATCAGCCGCTACGCCGAAGGGCATTTCAAGGTCAACTACCGGCCTGATGACGAGGTGCTGGTGACCGTCGGCGTGTCCGAGGGCCTCGACCTGACGCTGCGCTCCCTGCTCAATCCCGGCGACAAGGTGATGTATCACCAGCCGTGTTATGTCTCCTACGCGCCCTCGGTGGACCTGGTCCATGCCTTGGGCGTGCCGGTGGGGACGCACGAGGCCGACGAGTTCTCGCTCGACGCCCCGGCACTGGCCGCGGCCTGGCAGCCCGGCTGCAAGCTGCTGCTCCTGAACCTGCCTTGCAACCCGACGGGCGGCGTCTGCTCGCGCGAGCAACTGGAGCGCATCGCGAAGTTCGCCATCGAAAAGGACCTGATCGTGGTCAGCGACGAGATCTACTCGGAGTTGGTCTTCGAGGGCGTGCACACGAGCATCGCCAGCCTGCCCGGCATGCGGGAGCGGACCATCCTGCTGCACGGTTTCTCGAAGGCTTTTGCGATGACCGGCTTCCGGCTCGGTTACGCCTGCGGCCCGGCGCCACTGATCGAGGCGATGATGAAGGTGCACCAATACTCGATGCTGTGCGCCCCCAGCATCAGCCAGGAAGGCGCACTCGCCGCGTTGCGCTTCGGCGGTGACGCCACCAAGTTCATGCGCGACCGCTACCGCGAGCGGCGCGACCTGTTTGTCCGCCGCATCAATGCCGCAGGCCTGTCGTGCCACCTGCCGCGCGGGTCGTTCTACGCCTTCCCCTCGGTCGTCTCGACCGGGCTGAACGAAGGCGAGTTCGCCCGCCGACTGCTGACGGAGCACAAGGTGGCGGTCGTGCCCGGCACGGCCTTTGGCGCCGCCGGCAAAGGCCACGTGCGCGCCTGCTTCACCGCCAACGAGGAAAAGCTGACGGCCGCGTGCGACCGGATCGAGCGGCTGCTGAATTCGCTCAAGCCGGCCGCGGGGGCCTGAGCCGGCCCGGGTCAGGCGAAAAAAAGCCCGGGCGAGGGGCGCCCGGGCTCGGAATTGCACGGACGACCCCGGTCAGAAGGTGTAGGCGTAGCTGAGGGTGACGACGCCCCGGCCGACGGCTCCGCTGTTCGCCACCTTGCCCGCCGTGCCCTGCTTGAAGAAGTTGCTGGAACCCTTCGTGTAGGCAAAGCCGAGGGTGAGCTTCGACGCCGGGTTGATCTGGAAGGGTGCGGCGACTCCCACCAGATAGTAGTCGCCCCAGTTTTTCACGTCGGGCGTGGTGCCGGCGGCAGCCGAAGTCCATTTAAAGGTGCCATAGGTCGCGGTGAAATCGAGCTCGGTGCCGGCGTCCTTGAGCGGAACGGCGAACGCGGCTGACAACTCGGCGGTCGGACCCTTCAGCACGAAGTCATAGTAGATCATCGGCGTGAATTTCACCGGACCCCACGTGTAGTTGAGGGCGAGGTTCGGCTCGAAGGTGGCCGGGTAGAAGCCGTTCGCCTTTTTGGCGTTCGGGTAGGTGTAGATCGTGACGCCGGGCGCGACGCTCACGGTGTCTTTGACGACGTCGAAGGTGTAAGATCCGATGAAGTCGAATTCTGGGTCCGACTGGCCGACGACCTTGTCCTTGAGGGGAATGTTGCCCCAGACACTGACGGCGAGGGCGCCGTAATCATATTCGAGCCTGGGCTCGAAGGAAGGACCGCTCAGCCGCGCCCCACGGAACATATACTGCGTGACCACGGCGGGCGTGAACGTCCAAGAGCCGGTGGTCGCCTCGGCCACGGGGGCGGGGGCCTGGGCCGAAAGCGAAGCGCCCGCAACGAGCGCCGCGAGGAGGAGTGCAATCTTCTTCATGATGTAGTTTATGGTGTTGGGTTGGTGGAATGGCAGCGAGACGGGAAAAGCAAACGGCGGGCCAAGGGCTCGGGATCCGGCCGGTCGGGATGAATATGACACGGGGTGGGAGACTCGGGGGCTCAGACGGCGGCGTCACCGCGCTCCCCGGTGCGGATGCGGAGAACGTCCTCGAGGGGTAGCACGAAAATCTTGCCGTCCCCGATCTTGCCGGTCTTGGCCCCCTTGGCGATGGCCGCGACCACCGGGCCGACATGCTCGATAGGCACCGCCAGCTCGATTTTGACCTTGGGCAGGAAATCCACGGTGTATTCACTGCCGCGATAAATCTCGGTGTGGCCCTTCTGGCGGCCGAAACCCTTGACCTCTGTCACGGTCATGCCCTCGATCCCGACCTGCGAAAGGGCTTCCTTCACCTCGTCGAATTTGAACGGCTTGATGATGGCGATGACAAGTTTCATGCGGTGGGCGGAGTTGGGGAAGAGCGGGCTCAGGTGGCCACCGGGCAGTCAGCACGGTTCGTGCCAACCCCCCGCGCCTGACCGGGCCGGACCGGGCAGGCGCGGGCAAAAAAAGCCGCACCCCGAAGGGTGCGGCGGCAAAGGGGCGGGGCGGCCTTACTTGGCCGGCAGCGGCGGGGGCGGGGGCGTGGCGATGGAGCTGCTGTTCAGTTTCTTGGCCACCATGTCGATCATCCGCTGGATTTCGAGCTCGGCGTTGCGGCGGTTGATCTTGGCCAACTCGACCTGTTTGGAAAGATCAAGGGTCTCGCGGTTGAGCTTTTCCCGCTCATTGCGGGTCTGCGAAATCTGAATCTCCATGTCGGCGGCCTCCTTGGCGTATTTTCCCGACTGGCTGGAGTAGTCGGTCGACTCGTCCTTGAGTTTCTTCATGACGTCGTTGTATTCGCGCTCTTTCTTCTCCGCCTTGGCGGCATCCTCCTTGGCGCGTTCATCCTGGCGCTTCAGTGCGTCGGCGTTGGCCTTGTCTTCGACAATTTTCTTGTGGGCGGCCTCCTCGGCCATGATCCGGGCCTTTTGCGCGTCGAGGGCCCTCACCTTGGCCTCCATATCCTGGAGCGCACCGCGATAAAGGAAACTGAAGAGGGCGAGCAATACGACGGGGACGATGAAATAGAACTTGTTCATTTGAGGCGGAAGTGGGGCGGTTTAGCGATTCTTGGCGGCGGTCGCGGCGGCGGCCTCGGCGGCGGCACGGGCGGCCTCGGCGGCGGTGATCTTGTCGAGCAAATCGTAATAGTATTTCACGTTGGCCTCGGCCTGTTTCACGTAGGTCAGGAGGAAGGCCTGCTCATCGAGGAGCTTCTTCCTCTCCTCCGCGACCTTGGTGGTGACGGCCTTGACCTCCTCAAGATCCTTCTTCAGGCGGCTGGCCTGGTCCCGGAGCTTGTTCCGCTCGTCATAATTGCGCTGGCGGACATCCTCGGCTTCCTGCCGGGCGGTCTTCTTGGCCTCCTCGACGCGATCCTTCTCCTCGCGTTCCAGCTTCCGCTTTGCCTGGGCCTCAATGGCGGCCTTGATGGCGGCCTCGCGGTTGGCGATGTCCTGTTTGGCCTTGGCCTTCTTGGCATCATCGGCCACCTGCTTGGCTGCGGCCTGCTTGGCCTCGAAGTTCTTCTCAAAATTGAGATAAAAGCCGCCGAAGATCAGCAGCCCGACGAGGGGGAATATGAAGTAGCTTTTGTTCATGGTCGATGCGCGTGCGGATAATGGGGGAGATTACATCTTGCTCTTCTTGAGCTCACGATCCTTGAGGACTTCCTCGATGCCCTTGATCATGTTCTGGGCGTCCTTGGCCCCTTCGGGGTAGGCCGCGGCCTTCTTGGCCGCGTCCAGGGCGATGTCGAATTTCTTCAGCTCGTAGCTGACATAGGCCAGGAAGAGGTAGACGGAGTGGGGCTTCTGCAAGTCGCCCTTGGCGACGGCGGCCTGCAGATGGGGCAGGGCCTCCACGGGCTTTTCGAGCGAGTGGTAGGCCTGTGCAATCATGAACTCGATCTGGCCGGACTTGGGGAAGGCCTTGGCGGCGCTCTTGAGGGTGTCGATGCTCTTGAAGGGCCGTTCCAACTGCTGATAGGTGAGGGCGAGCAGTTCCCAGTTCTTGAGATCATTCTCGATGCCGCCGCTCTTCAGCCCGGCCTCGAGCAGTTCCGCCGCCTTCTCATACTGGCCAATGTTGAAATAGATGCCGATGAGATTGAAGTTGTCCTTCGGCGTGTTCATGAACCCGTGGATCTGCGCCCGCTCGATGCTGAGGATGGCGCGGAGGTCGTTGCCCGCGCCGAGGTAGAGGGCGGCCAGCTGCTGCCAGTAGGTGCTGGAATCCGGCTTCATCTTGACCAGCAGCTCGAGGACTTCGACGGCCTCCTCGTTGCGGTTGAGCTGCTGCAGGCAGACCAGCTTGAGGATGTAGAGGATGTCCTTGGGGCGCGTGGACATCGCGAGGCCGATCTCGATCTGATCCAAGGCGCGTTTCATGATGACCAGGTCGGGGTGGTCGGAATCCTGCACGGCCCGGTTATAGAGCAATTGCGAATAGACCAACTGGGCGTCGGCGTTGCTCTTGGGCGTGATCTTCAGCCATCGGCCCATGGTGGTGTCGGCCTTCTCAAACAGGGTCGCGGCCTGGGCCTTGACCTTGGCCTGCACGGCCTCCTGCAAGTAGAGCTGGGCGAGGAAAAACAAGAGGTCGCGGGTGGCACGTTCCTCGTAGTAGGTGGGCGTCTTCGAGTCGGAGAGGGTCAGGCCCTTCTCGAGCGGCTCGATCACCTTGGTGAAGTCACCCTTCTGGAGCAGAGTCTGGGTCTTGATCTGGTAAAGCAGGGCGGCGTCGTAGCTGTCGGCGGGGACCTTGGCCAGCTGCCCGTCGAGGATGGCCAGGGCGGAGTCGTATTTCTTGTCGTCCACCGCCAGTTTGTATTTGCTCAGGAGCTCGCTGGTCTCGTCCGAGGGCGAATAGTCACGCACCACGGGCTGCTGCGCCAGGGCGCTGGCAGCGAGCAGGGTAAGGGCGCCGAGCAGGACGGGCAGGAGGCGGGGGAGGGGGAACCGGGCTGGGAACATGGCGGGCGGCGAGGTTACTTGGAGTCCTCAAGATTGAATTCGATGAGCTGCGAGGCGCGGACGTTGACGGGGCGGCCGCTCTTGCGACCGGCCTTGAACTTCCACTTTTGCACGGCCTGCATGGCCGGAACCTCGAACTCGCGGTGGGAGGAACGCACGACGCGGGTGTCGATGACATCGCCGCTGGTGTTGATGATGAACTCGACGACGACATCGCCGCTGATGCCAGCCCGGCTCATTTCATAGGGATACTGGGGGCCGGGCTGCACGCGCGCCACGGGGCGCTGGTCGAGGTTGTTGATGTCGAAGAGATCCTTGATGCCCTTGCCGAAGTTGGCGCCGGGCTTGGTGACCGGGATGTTGATCGCGCCCTTGGAGGCGACCAGACCCGGCGGGGGCGGCGGCTGGAGGGGCTGGGTGAAGGCCTGGACCGGCACCACGGTGGGCAGGTCGACCAAGCTGGGCGGGGCCATGACGTTTTCCACGGGCTCGTCGTTCAATTCCTCGACGGACTCCTCCTTTTCCTCGTCCAGCGGGGGCATTTCAAACTGGACGATCTCATCCTTGGGCGGGGCGATGCGCTTCGGGGGCGGCATCTTGCCGGCGAACGGATTCAGGGTGAGGAAATGGATCGCGAGAGAAACCACCAGGCCGACGATAAGGTCTTTGTTCATGGCGGGGTTGGCTTATTTGCCGGTCGGGCGGGTGCGGGTTTCGACCGAGAACTTGGTGATGCCGGCCTTGCGGACTTCGTCGAGGACGGCGACCGTGGCGCCGAAGCGGGCTTTTTCGTCACCGGCGATCAGGATGCGGGGATCCTCGGTCTGGCTCTTGTAGTAGGCGATGCGGGAGGGTATCTCGCCCATGTCGATGAGTTCGCGGTTCCAGAAAATGGCGCCCTCGCCGGAGACCTGGATGGTGACGCTATCGGCCGGAGGCTTTTCGGTGGAGGCCGACGCCACGGGCAGGTCGACCGGCAGGGAATTGATGCGATTCAGTGAAAGGGTGAACAGCACGAACGTCGCCAGCAGGAAGAAGATGACGTCAATGAGCGGGATGATCTCAATGCGGGCCTTCTTGCGGGGGGTGACTTTGACTTTGATGCCTTCCATGATGTGGCTGCTGGTTATACGCGCAGGGGACGGGTTTCTTAGGGTGCCGGGGTCAGCGGGCGTGGGTCTCGATGTAAACCTTGAGGAAGCCGGCCTTGCGCGCCTCGTCGAAGACGTAGATGGCCTGGGCGAAGAAGGCGCGCTCGTCCCCGTTGATCAGGATGCGGCCGTCGGGGAATTCCCGGCGATATAGCTGCAGGCGCTGCAGGAATTCGTCGAGGGTGATGAGATCCTTGTCCCACGCGAGGGCGCCTTCGTCGGTCACGCTGATCGTCACCGTGCCGTTGGGATCACGGCCCTCGCCGGATTCGGCCGTCGGCAGCTGGACGCTGACGCCGTTGGACTTGTTGAGGGAAAGGGTGAACAGGACGAACGTGGCGAGGAGGAAGAAGATTACGTCAATGAGAGGGATGATCTCAATGCGCGCTCTTTTCCGGCCGCCGGGGCCTGTGCCACCACCACCGCCGTGCATAGTGTGAGGGGTTGGAGGTTAAAGTCGGGGGAAACCGGCCGCGTCAGCGGGCGGCCTTGGCCCCCTCGGACTTGTTGATGATGATCTCGAGCGAGTTGGAAGCGTCCTCGATCTCGTGGCGGGCCTCTTCCTGGCGGGCATTCAGGTAGTTGAAGGGGAGCAGGCCCATGATGGCGATACCCAGACCGCACATGGTGGCGATGAGCGCCTCAGCCACGCCGCCGGTGATCTTGGCGGAGGCGGAGGCGATGTCACCGCTGCCCGTGTTGAGCGAGGCGAAGGTGCCCATCATGCCGGTCACGGTGCCAAGCAGGCCGAGCAGCGGGGCGGCAGTGATGCAGGTGTCGAGGGTCGGCAGGCCCTGGCCGAAGCGCTGCATTTCCTGGTTGGAGGCGCGGGTGAAGGCGTTGCCGAGCGAGTGCTCGCGGTGGGTGAGGGCGTAAACCAAAATGCGGGCCACGTAGTCCTGGCTTTTCCGGCCCAGCTCGACCGCGCCGTCGATGTCGTTGGCCTCGACGCGCTCGAGCATCTTGTCGACCAGCTCGGGCGACCGGCGCATATTCTCGCGGACGATGAAGAGCACGCGCTCGACGGCAACCGTGATGAGGAGGAAAGACACCAGGAGGATCGGCCACATGATGAACCTACCGGCATGGAACAGCTCCATGGCGGTCATGGGGCTGCCGTCCGAATTGGTCAGGAGGATAGCCAGAGGCAGGGATACAGTGATCATAGTGCGATTTTGGGATGGAGTTAAACGGGATCAATTTTCCGAGCGGAAAGAGACGGGGAGCGGCGCAAACGTTCTAGTGCCGACGAGGCGCAGTGGGGCGGCGCCAACGACTTGGGAGGAGGGGAAGCGGAGATGATTCAGCGGAGGCAAATGACCAAAGGCTTAAACGTGAAGGCGATGGTGCTGAATTTGACTTTAGGGTGTCAATGCGGTTTCTTGCGAGCGGAGAGAATTAACTCGACCCCAGGCGAGTCAGTCAGATTTCTAATTTCGACTTGGCTGCCCGACTAGGAGTCGAACCTAGACAGAACGAGTCAGAGTCGTTCGTGCTACCATTACACCATCGGGCAGTGACAAATCGCGCGCGGGGCGCGGGCTTATCGGCGCATCACCGACCACGGACTGGAGCCGGCGATGGGATTCGAACCCGCAACCGCCTGTTTACAAAACAGGTGCTCTACCATTGAGCTACACCGGCGTGGCGCGCTGCGCGCAATAAACCAAGGGGACTGGCAAACAACAGAGATTGGTGGCTCCCCGGGGACTCGAACCCCGAACCAATTGATTAAGAGTCAACTGCTCTACCATTGAGCTAGGAAGCCGGCAAAAGAGGAGTGGGCAAACGTTATTATCGCCATGGGCTTGTCAACGACAATTCAGGATTTACGCGGCGCCGCAGTTCCCCTCTGAAAATCCCCTCGGGAAAGGCGCGCCCCGCCGCCGTCGCGCCGGCGGAAGTTTCCCCTTGCCAAGCGCGGGCGCGCCCTCTGTTTTGGCCCGCTCCACCCATGCAAAAGACCAAAAAGTCCGTTGCCAAGCGCTTCAAGATTTCCGGAACCGGGAAGCTGATCCGCCGCACGCCCGGTTTCCGTCACCTGCTGGCCGCGAAGAGCACGAAGTCCAAACGCCGTGCCTCCCGCGACAAGCTCGTGGCCCCCGGTCACGCTGCGCCGCTCCTCCGCTGCCTGCCCTTTGGGCTTTGAACGACAGCCCAAGCGAAAACCACAACCAGCCAGGCGGGTGAATCCTGACGAGACGACCCGCCGGCCCTAAACACCACCAAAACATGCCTCGTGCCACCAACTCCCCCGCGTCGCGCAAGCGCCGCAAGAAAGTCCTGAAATACGCCAAGGGCTATTTCGGCAACAAGTCCAAGCTGTTCCGCTACGCCAAGGAAGCGGTCCAGCATGCCTGGCAATACGCCTACATCGACCGCAAGAAGAAGAAGGCCAACATGCGCGGCCTGTGGATCGTCCGGCTCAACGCGGCCTGCCGCGCCGCCGGCATGAGCTACAGCCGCTTCATCGAGGGCCTCAAGGCCGCCAACATCCAGCTCGACCGCCGCCAGCTCTCCGAGATCGCGATCGCCGACGCCGTGGCGTTCAGCGGCCTGGTCAAGCAGGCCCAGGACGCGCTGAAGACCAAGGCCGCCGCCAAGACCTGAGCCACCGCGAGCCTCTGCAGGCTCGCCTTCCGGTCAAAAAGACCATTTCTCTGAAGGACGGGCTCCCCGCGGGCCCGTCCTTTCCTTTTCCCATGCACGAAACCCTCAACACCCTCCTCGCCCGGGCCGCGGCCGAGTTGCCGGCGCTCAAGTCCCGCGCCGAATTCGAGGCCGCCAAGGCCCGCTTTGTGGGCCCGAACGGGGAATTCACCGTCCTGATGAAGCAGATGGGCGCCATGCCGAAGGAACAGCGCCCCACCCTCGGCAAGCTCATCAACGAAGCCAAGGCCCGGCTCCAGGTGCAGCTCGACGCCGCCCTCGCGCGCATCGCCGGCGCCGAGATCGCCGCCCAGCTCGGGCCCGCCATCGACCCGACCCTGCCGTCGCCCGACGCCGGCCCCGGCACCAGCCACCCGCTCACCCTCGTGCGCGAGGAGATGTGCCGCATCCTCCGCAAGGCCGGCTTCACCGTTGTCGAGGGCCCCGAGGTCGAGACCGAGTATTACTGCTTCGACGCGCTCAACACGCCGGCCGACCACCCCGCGCGCGATGTCCAGGACACGTTTTATTTTCCCGAGAAGGCGCGCTTCGGCTCCGTCACCAAGAAGATCCCGGGGGAGAAATACCTCCTCCGCACGCACACCTCCTCCGTGCAGATCCGCACCATGCTGAAGGGCCCGCCGCCCATCCGCATCGTGTCGCCCGGCCGCGTCTACCGGCGCGACACCTCCGACGCGACCCACAGCGCGAACTTCCACCAGATCGAATGCCTCTATGTGGACAAGAACGTCACCGTGCGCGACCTGAAGGCGCTGCTCGACTACATCTTCGCCGCGCTCCTCGGGCAAGACACCAAGACGCGCTTCCGCCCGCATTACTTCGGCTACACCGAGCCCAGCTTCGAGGTCGACCTTTCCGCCCAGCACCTGCCCAAGGTGAACAAGGAGTGGATCGAGATCGGCGGCTGCGGCATGGTCGATCCCGCGGTGTTCGAGGGCGTCGGCTACGATCCGAATGTGTGGACCGGCTACGCCTTCGGCATGGGCCTCGAGCGCCTCGCCATGCTCATGTATGGCATCGATGACATCCGCTACTTCTACCAGAATGACCTGAGATTCCTCAGGCAGTTTGCCTGAGGAAAGCAGCGAGAAGCGAGAAGTGAGAATCGAGCATGAGCGAGGCCGCCAAATCCTTTCGCGATCTGATCGTCTGGCAGAAGGCGCATGCCTTTGTTTTGGCGATACATTGTGTTTCGGAGAAATTTCCGGCGCCCGAGAAATACGGCATTATTTCCCAACTCCGGCGCGCAGCCGTGAGCATAGCGGCCAAGATGGTCGAGGGCTTCCGCAAGCGCGGCCAGGCCGACAAGCGGCGGTATTTCAATATCGCACAGGGTTCGGCCGACGAATGCCTATACTACCTTGTGCTGGTGCAGGATATGAAGTTTGCCGAGACGGCGTTGCTGCAACAGCAACTCGAAGAGGTGCAGCGCATGCTCCAAGGCTACATGAAGGCCATCGTGAAATGAAATTCCCGCTCCTCGCTCCTCGCTCCTCGCTTCTTTCATGAAGATTTCCCTCAACTGGCTGAAACAATATGTCCGGGTCTACGCCTCCGTGGAGGAGCTGACCCGCGCCATCACCTTCCTCGGCTTCGAGGTCGAGGGCGTGCAGAGCACCGCCCTGCCGCCGCTGACGAGCGTCGTGGTCGGCGAGATCAAGACCCGCGACAAGCATCCCAACGCCGACAAACTCTCCATCTGCACCGTCGATGTCGGCCCGATCCACGGGGGCGTGCGCACCATCGTGTGCGGCGCACCCAACTGCGATGCGGGCAACCGGGTGCTCGTGGCGCTCCCCGGCGCCGTCCTGCCGGGGGAATTCATGATCAAGGCGTCAAAGATCCGCGGCCAGGCCTCCGACGGCATGATGTGCTCGCCCGACGAACTCGGGCTCGGCGGCACGCCCGACGGCCTGCTCCTCCTCGATCCGGCGGCCGTCATCGGGCAGCCGGCCAACGAGGCCCTGCCGGGCGGCGACACCATCCTCGACATCGAGGTCACGCCCAACCGGCCCGATGTGCTCAACCATGTCGGCTTCGCCCGCGAGATCGCCGCGTGGCTCAAATACGACATTCGCTTCCCCGTGATCAAATTCCGCGGGAAGGCCGCCGGCGCGCCGCGCCCCGACGTCCTCGCCGGCATCCGCGTCGACGCGCCGGAGGACTGCCCGCTCTATGTCGGCATCGCCGTCACGGGCGTGCAGGTCGGCCCGAGTCCCGCCTGGATGCAGGAGCGCCTCAAGGCCGTCGGCCTCCGCCCGATCAACAATCTCGTGGACGTGGGCAACTTCGTCATGCTCGAACTCGGTCAGCCGCTGCACATCTTCGACGCGAAAAAGATCCACGGCCGGCAGATCGTGGTCCGCCGCGCCACCGACCACGAGAAGCTGGTCACCCTCGACGGCAAGGAGCGCGCGCTCAGCGGCCGCATGCTCGTCATCGCCGACGCGACGCGGCCGCTGGTCGTCGCCGGCATCATGGGCGGGGCCGACGCCGGGGTGGATGACACCACCACCGACATCGTGCTCGAGTCCGCCTATTTCCGCCCGCAGTCCGTGCGCTGGACCTCCCGGCGGCTCGGGCTCGCCTCCGATTCCTCCTACCGCTTCGAGCGCGGGGTCGATCCGCACGGCACGGTCGAGGCGGCGTATCGCGCCATCGACCTCATCCTCGAGACTGCCGGCGGCACCGTCGCCGGCCCGGTGGTCAAGGCCGGCGGCGACCGGCCGTGGTCGCGCGAGATCAAGGTCACGCCCCATTACATCCGGGCCCGGCTCGGCTTCCACATTCCCGACGAAGACATGCGCGACGCGCTGCAGAGCCTCAACCTCGCCATCACCGCCGAGCATGAATCGCGCGACGGGGTGGAGTGGACCGTGCGCATCCCGAGCTACCGCACCGACCTGGACCGCCCCATCGACCTTGTCGAGGAGGTCCTGCGCATCTACGGCACGGACCGCGTGCCGCCCGCCACCTGCTCCGGCCCGGCGCTCATCGACGGCGACGACGACCCGATCGTCCTCTTCAACCGCGCGGTCACCGAGCATCTCGTCGGCCAGGATTTCCACGAGGTCGTCAATTACACGCTCCGCTCCCGCCAGGAAATCTCCACCTGGGCCTCGGAGGCGTCCGTCGGGGAACTCGGCCTCGCCAACCCGTTCGTGGACGACCAGTCGCACCTGCGGCCGACGCTCATCCTCGGCCTGCTCGATTCCCTCAAGCTGAACCAGTCGCGCGGCGTCGCGGCCGCGCGCCTCTTCGAGACCGGCCGCGTCTTCATGGAGGTCAATGGCACGGTGCAGGAGTGCGTGGGCGTCGGCTTCGCGCTCTGCTCCAACCCGAAGGACCGCGCGTGGCTCGCGCGCCCCGCGCCGGATTTCTTCACCGTGAAGCACCAGATGGAGGTCCTCGCGCAGGCGGCGGGCATCGCCCTCGGGTCCGCCGGCCTGGTGCCGGTGCGCGGTGCGTTCTGGGGCTGGCAGGAGGGCCACTCGGCCGCCGCCGGCGAGATGAAGGACGGCTGGACCGCCCGTTTCGGCCTGCTCAACCTCGCCATGGTCCGCGCGGCCGGCATCGAGGGGCAGGTCTGGGCCGGCATGTTCGCCACGCTCCCCGGCCGGCTCGCCGCCGCGGGGACGCATCCCCGCTTCCGGAACTTCAGCCTCTTCCCCGCCGCACTGCGCGACGTCGCCCTGGTGGTGGACGCCGCGCGCCACGCCGGGGAGGTGCGCACGCAGCTGCTCGCAGTCGCGCGTGCCGCCACGGGGACGGCGTTTGCCGTCGAGGCCGTGGAGCTGTTCGACCTTTACACGGGCGCGGGCCTGCCGGAGGGGAGGAAGAGCCTGGCGTTCTCGCTGTCGTTCCGCGCGCCGGAACGCACGCTGACGGACGACGAGGTCAGCGCGGCCTTTGCGCAGATCCAGCGGGACATCGCCGCCGACGGCACGGTCAGCGTGCGGGCCTGACGCGCCGGCCCGCGGCGCCGCGGGTCACTTGACGGCCACCAGCTGGCTGAGGAACTTGCGCACGTCGAGCGGCACGGCCTTGGAGAGATTGGGCACCGCCAGGCAGAACAGCCAGTGCACCTCCTCCTGCTGGGCCGGGGTCAGCCCGGTCACCGCCCGGGCGCCCTTCTTGCCGGCGGACTTGCTGTCGAACGCCGCGGTCTGGATCTCGTGCATGCCCTGCGCCCAGCGCACGGTGTAGTCGTTCATCCGGAAATCGAAGCTGTGGATGGCGCCGGTGGTGTCGCGCCACACCGTGAGCCGCGCGGCCTTGTCGCCGGCGAACTGCGTCTTGATCAGCCCCTCGATGTCCTGCTTGATCGACGCGGGATCAACCGCCACGAGCGAGGCCCCGAGCGATACCGGCTCCAGGATCTGGAGGTAGGCCTTCTGGATTTCATGCGCCTGGAAGTTGAAGGAAAACCCGCACAGCGCGTATTGCGTGTAGAACCGGAAGAAGGCGATGGTGCCGGGGATCTCGATCAGGTAGCCGTCGAGGCTGAGCTTGAAGACGCAGGGCTCGCCCCGCACGGCGATGGCCGCATTGTGGATCTGCATGCTGGCGCCGGTGGCGGAGATGTTGACCAGCCGGCCGGCCCAGTCCTGGCCCCTGTCGGTGTGGGCGATGGGATTGCCCTCGCCGTCATGCCCGATGAGCGTGACCACCGACTTGAACGGGAAGGCCTGCCCGACGGCATAGCGCTCGGCCTGGCGCTTGTCGCTGGAGGAGACAGCCTCCTTGCTGAAGTTAAGGATCTTTTTGAAAAGCAGCACAGGCGACGGTTACGGTAAAAATCCGGGCGGTTCAAGTCTGCTCGCGGGAGTATTTTTGCCGGTTGCCAAGCGGCCGTTCCACCGCATCCCTGAGGGGCGCATCCGACCTTCCATGAACCCGGCCCCCGACTTCGACCTTGAGTATGTGGCGAACCTCGCCCGCCTCGCGCTGACCGGCGCGGAACGGGAGAAATTCTCCCGGCAGCTCGGCGACATCCTGCATTACGTCGGGAAGCTGAAGCAGGTGGACGTGACCGGCGTCGAGCCCATGGCGCACGCCGCGCCGGTTTTCAACATCTGGGCGGCCGACGTCGCGCGCCCCGGCCTGCCGGTCGGGTCGGCGCTGCGGAACGCCCCGGCGCAGCGCGACGACCAGGTCGTGGTGCCCAAAGTGGTGGAGTAGGCGATGGCGGACGAACTCATCTTCCGCCCGGTCGCCGAACTGGCGTCACTCCTCGCCGCGGGAGGACTCTCGTCGGTCGAGCTGGTGCAGGCCTGCGCCGCCCGGCAGCAGGCGGTCGACGGCCGCGTGCGGGCCTTCAACTCCCTCGACGGTGCTGGCGCCCTGGCCTTGGCCGCTGCATCCGATGCGCGCCGCGCCGCGGGGCGGGCGCGCGGCCCGCTCGACGGCATTCCCGTCGGGTTCAAGGACGTCATCGCCGTGGCGGACCAGCCGTTGACGTGCTCCAGCAAAATGCTCGCGAATTTCGTTTGCCCCTACGACGCGACGGTGACGACCAAGCTCAAGGCGGCGGGGGCGATTCCCTTCGGCCGGCTGAACATGGACGAGTTTGCCATGGGTTCCTCGACGGAGAATTCCGCCTTCGGTCCGACGGCCAACCCCTGGGACCTCGCGCGCGTGCCGGGCGGCAGCTCGGGCGGCTCGGCCGCGGCGGTCGCGGCGGGCGCGGTGCCCCTGGCGCTCGGATCCGACACCGGCGGTTCCATCCGCCAGCCGGCGGCACTGTGCGGCATCGTCGGCCTGAAGCCGACCTACGGCCGCGTCTCGCGCTACGGGCTCGCGGCCTTCGCCTCGTCGCTGGACCAGATCGGCACCCTGACGCGCACCGTCGAGGACGCCGCGCTCCTGCTCGGCGCCATCGCGGGGCACGACGTGCACGACTCGACCTCGTTCCAGGCGGAGATTCCCGACTACCGCGCGGAGCTGGCCCGGCGCCAAGGACCGTGGCGGCTGGGCGTGCCGAAGGAATTTTTCGGCACGGGCCTCGATCCCGAGGTGGGCGAGGCGGTGAGGCAGGCCATCGATTTCTATCGGCGGCAGGGTTGCGCGATCACGGAGGTCTCCCTGCCGCTCGCGGCGGAATATGCCATCGCGGTCTACTACCTCATCGCCACGGCGGAGGCGTCCTCGAACCTCGCGCGCTACGACGGGGTCCGCTACGGCCACCGGTCCGCGGCGGCGACCGATGCCATCGACCTCTACGCGAAATCCCGCGCGGAGGGCTTCGGCGAGGAGGTGAAGCGCCGCATCATCCTCGGCACGCATGTGCTGAGCAGCGGCTACTACGACGCCTACTACCTGCGCGCCCAGAAGGTCCGCACGCTCATCCGCGGCGAGTTCCTGCGCGTTTTCCGGGACTGCGACGCGCTCCTTTCGCCGACGTCGCCGACCGCCGCGTTCCGGCTCGGGGAGAAATGCGCCGATCCGCTCGCGATGTATCTGAACGACATCTACACCATCGGCGTGAACCTCGCCGGCCTGCCGGGCATCTCCGTGCCCTGCGGCTTCACCGGCGGCGGCCTGCCCATCGGCCTGCAGGTCATCGGCCAGCCCTTCCGCGAGGCGGAGATGCTCGCCATCGCCGGCGTTTACGAGCAGGCCCACGCCTGGCACACCCAACACCCGGCGCTGTAAATGAACCACGGAGACACAGCGGTCACAGAGAAGATCATCGGTGCCGCCATCGAGGGGCACCGCCATCTGGGTCCCGGTTTGTTGGAATCGGTCTACGAGGCGGCGCTGGCATATGAATTGACGCAGGCCGGCTTGTCCATGGAGCGGCAGAAACCCGTCCCCGTCGCCTCCAAGGGTTTGAATTTTGAGGAAGGCTGCCGGCTGGATTTGCTGGTGGCTGGCCGCGTCGGGGTGGAGCTGAAAGGTGTGGATGCCATCCTGCCCATCCATGAGGCCCAATTGCTTTCCTGTCTGAAACTGACCGGTTTCAAGGTCGGTCTGCTGGTCAATTCCAAGGCTCCGGTGCTCAAGCAGGGCATCAAACGCCTCTCCCACCAAACTCTGGGTCCTCTGTGTCTCTGTGGTTAGAATAACCCGTCCATGAACTACGAAGCGGTCATCGGCCTCGAGGTCCACGTCCAGCTCCGGACGGCGTCCAAGATGTTCACGCGGGTTGCGGCGGGCTACGGCGAGCCGCCGAACACGCTGACCGACCCGGTGGTGCTCGCGCTGCCGGGCGCCCTGCCGGTCATGAACAAGGAGGCGCTCGACAAGGTCATCAAGGCCGGGCTCATGCTCGGCTGCGACATCGCGCCCGTCTGCAAATGGGACCGGAAGAATTATTTCTACCCGGATTCGCCGAAGAACTACCAGATCTCCCAATACGACCAGCCCATCTGCCTGCGCGGCGCGGTGGAGATCGAGCTGCCCGGCCCGGCGCGCAATGTCATGGGCGGGCACAGGAGCATTCCATTGACCCGCATCCACCTCGAGGAGGACGTGGGCAAGCTCACGCACGGGGCACACGACTCGCTGGTGGACTACAACCGCGCGGGCACGCCGCTGATGGAGATCGTGACCGAGCCGGCGCTGCACAGCGCCGACGAGGCCTTCGCGTTCCTGACCACGCTCCGGACCACGCTGGTGCAGGGCGGCATCTCCGACTGCGACATGGAGAAGGGGCAGCTCCGCTGCGACGCCAACATTTCCATCCGCCCGGCGGGAGAAACGAAGCTCGGCACGAAGGTCGAGCTTAAGAACCTCAACTCCATTTCCTTCGTGCGCGACGGCATCGCGCACGAGATCCGCCGGCAGACCGCGGTAGTGGCGGGTGGCGGCAGCATCACTCAGGAGACGCGCCAATACGACGGCGAGGCCGGCACGTCGGCCGCCATGCGTTCGAAGGAGATGGCGCACGACTACCGCTATTTCCCCGATCCCGACCTGATGCCCGTGCGGGTGGACGAGGCCTGGCTGGCGGCGATCCGCGCCACGCTGCCCGAGCGGATCTTCGACCGGCAGCGCCGCTATCTCGAGAAATACCAGCTGCCCTACACGCTCACCTCCGTGCTTGTGCCGCACCTGCCGCTGTGCGTTTTCTTCGAGGAAGCGGCACAACTGTGCGGCAAGCCGCAGGCCGCGGCGAACTGGATTGCCAACGACCTGCAGCGCGAGCTCGCCGCGGCCCACCGGACCCTCGCGGACAGCAGGGTCCGCCCCGCGCACGTCGCGGGACTCGTCCGGCTCGTCGAGTCGGGCGTCATTTCCAGCAACCTCGCGAAGGAGGTTTTCGTTTCCATGTTCCAGTCCGGGGAGATGCCGGAGGCGATCGTGGAGCGCCGGGGCCTGCAGCAGTCCACCGACACAGGCGAGTTGGAGAAGCGGGTGGCCGCCGCCATCGCCGCGAACCCCCGGGCGGCCGCCGAGTTCAAGGCCGGCAACGAGAAGGCGCTCAACGCCATCAAGGGCGCGGTGATGAAGGCCTCGGCGGGCAGGGCCAGCCCCAGGCTCGTCGACGAACTCGTGCGCCGGCAACTGGGCGGGTAGGGCGCGTTGAACGCCGCCGCATATTTGGAACGCCGGTGCCGTTTCGCGCGTAAGCGCGGGTCGGGCGCGTCGGCCCAACGCGCCGCGGGCTGGAGCCACGCGGCCGCGCCGTGGGGGATTTACGCGGGCGCGGTCGCCCGCGCTCCAAGGCCGCCTCACTCCGCGAAGTTGTGCAGGAACGCGCGGACGTCGTCCGGCACGGCGGCGGAGAGGTTGGGCAGGATCCAGTGGAAGAGCTGGCGGATCTCGTCGCTCAGGCCGCCGGTCGTGTCGAACACCGGGTTGCTCAGCTTGCCCTTGTGCGATTCGCCCGCCGTGCGCCCGTAGGCCTCGAGCACGCCGGACACCACGTCGGCGCGGCAGAAATAATCGTGCATCTGGAACTCGAAGCTGTGCAGCGGGGTGCCCGGGGTCTTGGTCAGCCACACGGTCAGCACGCAGTCGCCCTCGCCGCGGAAGACCTGCTTGATGAACTGGGGCTCGTTCTGGACGACGCGATCCGGCGCCACCGGCTGGAGCGACTGGCCGATCGCAATCGGCTGCAGGAGCTGGAGGTAGGCCTTCTGCGTCAGGAAATCCGTGAAGGTGAAACCGATGCCGCAATACACGCCTTTGGGGCGCGGCTCGAAGTGGGCGAGCCGGCCCTCGAGCACCAGCTCCCGTTTGCCGAGGACCACCTTCACCTTCACGTCCTGGCCCTCGGTGGCTTTGGACTCGCGCGCGCCGAGCAGGCCGATGCCACGGCCCGAGAGATTCAGCACCTTGGCCGGCCTCCAGTCATAGCGCGACAGGTGCAGATAGGAGTGCAGGGGGAAAGCGGCCCCCGGGGCGTAGCGCGTGTCGAGGCGGTTGTCCGCCATCTGCGCAACCTTGGCCGGCTTGAAGTTGAATATCCGCTTGAAGAAAAGCACAGGGGGTCTTGGTAGCGCGGTTCGCCGGATAAAACAAGCCCGCTCGCCCTTGCGCCGTCGTGAATAAGGTCACATGGTGGCGCCCATGAATGCTGGCAATGACACTCCCATGTCCCGCCGCGAGGCGTTGAAAATCATCGGGGCCGGCGCCGTGGTCGCCGGTCTGGGCCTGACGAAAGCTTCCGCCGCCGGCGTCGCCCCGGTGCCCGCCCCCGCTCTCGGCTGGGAGCTGCCCAAGTTGGGCTACGCCTACGCCGCGCTGGAGCCGCACATTGACGCGAAGACGATGGAAATCCACCATACCAAGCACCACCAGGCCTACATCAACAACGCCAAGGCGCTCCTCCAGGCCCACCCCGACCTGCTGGCGCGCGGACCCGAGGCGCTGGGGCGCGACCTCGCCGGCCTGCCCGAGGGCATCCGTGCCGGTATCCGCAACAACGCCGGAGGTCACGTGAACCATTCGTTTTTCTGGCCGTTGCTCGCCCCGGGCGGCGGGGCGCTGGAGGGACCACTCGGCGAAGCCCTCGCCCAATCCTTTGGCTCGGTCGACGAATTCAAGAAGCAGTTCGCCGACGCCGCGCTGAAGCGCTTCGGCAGCGGCTGGGCCTGGCTGAGCCTGAACGAGGGCAAGCTGCTGATCCACTCCACGCCCAACCAGGATTCGCCGTTGAGCGGCGGGGCGAAACCCATCCTCGGCCTCGATGTGTGGGAGCACGCCTATTACCTGCACTACCAGAACCGGCGCGCCGACTATATCGCGGCGTTCTGGAACGTGGTGAACTGGACGCAGGCCGGGGCCAACTACGCCGCGGCGCTGGGAACTTGATACCCTCACCGGAGGCAACGGTAAGAACCGAGATTTCGCCGGATAAGCGAAGCATTGTTCTTCTCCTGCATTGCCTCCGTCTCCTCCGGTGAAAAATCCCAAGACTTTTGAAGAGATCGGGCTGCCGACGGCGCGGCGGCACCTGTTCCTCTGCACCGGGCCTGATTGCTGCACGCCGGAGCAGGGGCTGGCGACGTGGGAGCACCTGAAGGCGGCGCTCCAGGCGCACGCCATCCCGGCGCTGCGCACCAAGGCCGCGTGCCTGCGGATGTGCCACGACGGCCCGTGGCTGGTCGTTTATCCGGACGGTGTCTGGTATTCGCACGTCACGCCGGAGCGCTTCGACCGCATCCGCCGCGAGCACCTCGAGGGCGGCACGCCCGTGGCGGAGTGGGTGCGGGCGGTGCAGCCCTTGGCCGGCCCGTAGTGCCCCGTCCGGGGTCGGGAATCTCCTTCTGCCTGGATGTCATTGTGGACGGGGTGACCTCCCCCACGGCGGCGGTGGCCTGGCTCCCCTCTATCAAGAGGGGTGGCGCGAACGCGACGGGGTGGGTCAGGCCGTTGCGCGAGCCTCGATCGTTCGCGGAGTGTGGTTGCGCCCGGAGGCCGGACTGGTGTATCCCATCAGGTTCGCGAAAATGAAGTTCACCGTATCCAAGCAATTTTCCTTCGAGGCGGCGCACGCGCTGCCCCATCTGCCGGAAGGCCACAAGTGCCGCAACGTGCACGGCCACTCCTACGTGGTCGAGGTTTTCTGCACCGGCCCGCTCGACGCCCGCGGCTTTGTGGTCGACTACGCCGAGATCAGCGCCGCGATGAAGCCGATCGTCGAACAGCTCGACCATCGCAATCTCAACGACGTTCTGCCGTGTCCCACCACCGCCGAGAACCTCGGGCAGTGGATCCTGGTGCAACTCGACGGATCGGGAAAACTGCCGGCGCAAATCGTCTCGCGGGTGGACGTGCACGAAACCGCCCGCACCTGCGTTAAAGTCGAGCGGTGACGCGCCGCCGTCAGCGGCCGGCTTCCGTCGGGAGTGTCACGTGGGTGCCGCGGGCCGGGGCGGCCTGCTGGCATGCCGGACAGAAGCCGAAGAACTCGACGACGTGGCTGACCTGCGTGTAGCCGCGTTCCTGCAGCACGCGCTCCATGCCCTCGACTGAGAAGTAGTCCACGCGGGCCGTGTTCCCGCAGGACTTGCAGACGATGTGGTAGTGGCGGTTCGCGCCGAGCGTCAGCTCGTAGAGGCAGGTGCCGTTGTGCAGGTAGGTGCGGCGCACCATGTCGAGGTTCTCGAAGGCGGACAGGCAGCGATAAACCGTGACGAGGTCGCAGGTCTTGACGCCCATGTCCTGGTGGATGCGCTCGATGCTGATGGGGCCGGCGTGCCGCAACAGCGACTCGATGATCGCGATACGGGGCTTGGTGATGCGCATGCCGGCGTGACGGATGCGCGCGTGGGCTTCGGCCAAGGGGGCGGCTGTGCCGGTGGGCTGGTTGACGGCAGCCAAAGGGTGGTTGGACTGGGTCGCGGCAATCATGATGGGGTAGCGGGTTTTTAATGCAGCAAACCGGTTGGTTTGCGAGTTGAAGTTTGGCCGGGGGACCACGATTAATGCCCGCCCATGTATGTGGCCATGCAGCAGACTGATTCTTCCCACCACCGGTCCCGGTCGGCCGGTTGCGGGGTTGCGACCCGCCGCCGGCTGTGCTAGCCATTGGGCCTGAAATTCATGCAAGACTTGGAATTCACCGAGATCGTCGGGCTCATCTGCAAGGAGGACACCCGGTTCGACCGCAAGGCCTACACCTTTGTGCGGCAGGCGCTGGACCACACCGTCAAGGAATTGAAGCGGAAAACCCCCGAGCGCACCGGCAAATCCCAGCACGTCACCGGCGCGGAGCTGCTGCTGGGCATCCGCGCGCACGCCCTCGAGCAGTTCGGCCCGCTGACCAAGACCGTGCTCAATTCCTGGGGCATCGCCCGCTGCACCGACTTCGGCGACATCGTCTTCAATCTGATCGAGTATAATGTCTTCAGCAAAACCGACAACGACCGCCGCGAGGATTTTTCCGACCTTTACGATTTCGACGAGGCCTTCGTGAAGCCCTTTGCGCCGGCCCGCGCGCGCCGCAGCCCCGGCAGCCGTCCAGACATGGGCTAAGATGCCTTCTCCCTTGTATTGTCATTGCGAGGAGCCCGGCGACGACCTGTCCGCCCAAGCCTGGGCGACGGCGGAAGCAATCCAACGGGATCACCGCGCGGCTGCGCCGCGCGCGATGACTGCCGGCAATAACTCCCGAACATTTCCCTAATGCCCCAGCCATTGCCCGTCCGTTTGCGCGACCGCGCCCTGCTCGAGAAACTCTGGCGCGAAGCCATCGAGCGCTACACCCTGCCCAACGGCCTCATCGTCCTGCTCAAGCGCGACTCCGCCGCGCCCGTCAGTTCGGTGCAGGTCTGGGTGAAAACCGGCAGCATCCACGAGGGCGTCCACCTCGGCGCGGGTCTCTCGCACTACCTCGAGCACATGCTCTTCAAGGGCACGGAGCGGCGCGCCGGCCGCGAGATCTCCGCCACCGTGCAGGCGCACGGCGGCTACATCAACGCCTACACCGCCTTCGACCGCACCGTCTACTACATCGACGTGCCCGCGGAGCACACCGCCGTCGCGATCGACCTGCTCGCCGACGCCACGCTGCACTCGACCCTGCCCGCGGAGGAGATCGCCAAGGAAAAGGAGGTCATCCTCCGCGAGATCGACATGTGCCTCGACGACCCCGACCAGCGCCTGTCCCAGGCGCTCTTCGAGACCGCGTTCCGCACCCATCCCTACCGCCAGCCCATCATCGGCCACCGCGACGTGTTCGCCGCCACCACGTGCGACGACCTGCTGGCCTACTACCGGGCCCGTTACGTGCCCAACAACCTCGTGGTGGTCATCGTCGGCGACTTCGACCCGGCGGCGACGCGCGCGGCCATCACGGAGCATTTCGGGAAAAGCCCCCGCGTCCGCCTCGCGCCGGTGCTTGTGCCGGACGAGCCCGCCCAGCTTTCCCGTCGCGATCTGCACCTCGCCGAGGACGTGCAGGTCTCCCGTGCCGGCCTCGGCTGGCAGATTCCCGGGCTGACGCATCCCGACGCCCCGGCGCTCGACATCCTTTCCATGGTGCTCGGCCACGGTGACAGCTCGCTTCTCTGGTTGAGCATCCGCGAAAAGGCCCGGCTCGTGCACTCGATTGACGCGATGAGCTGGAGCCCCGGCACGAGCGGCCTGTTCTACATCTCCTATCTCGCCGACCCCGCCAAGCGCGTGGCGGCGGAGGCCGCCATCCTGCGCGAACTCGCCCGCATCGCCGCCAAGGGCATCAGCCCGCAGCTGCTCGCCAAGGCCGTGCGCCAGGCCGTGACCGCCGAGGTCAACATGCACAAGACCATGTCCGGCCAGGCCTCGCGCCTCGGCTCCGGCGAGGTCGTGGTGGGCGACATCAACTACACCCGCACCTATTTCCAGCGGCTGTTCGCCCTGACCCCCGCCGCCCTCAAGCGCGTGATGCGCACCTACCTGGTGCCGGAAAAGCTCACGGTGGTCTCCTCCAACCCGGCGGGCAAAGAGGTCGCACCTGCCCTCCGCCGCCCTGGCGAAGGAGCCGCGCTCGACTTTGAGGAAATCAAGCTCCCCAATGGCGCCCGGCTCCTGCTCCAGCCGAACCGCGCGCTGCCCAACCTGCACCTGCGCCTCGCGTTCGCCGGCGGGCCGCTGTTCGAACCCGCCGCCCGGCGCGGCCTCACCGCCCTGATGGCCGCGCTGCTCGCCAAGGACACCGCACGCCGCTCCGCCGAGGAGGTCGCACGCGCCATCGAGGAGGTCGGCGGCAGTTTCGGTGACTTCTCCGGCAACAACAGCTTCGGGCTTTACGCCGAGGTCCTGCCGGGCGATGCCGGCCTCGCCCTCGGGCTGATCGCGGACGCCGTGCGGCGGCCGGCCTTCCGGCCCGCCCGCCTCGAGATCGAGCGCGAGGCCGCGCTCGCCGCGCTCAAGGAGAGCCTTGACGACGTGGTCACGGTCGGCCGGAAGAAGATGCGCGAGAAGTTTTTCGGCGCGCACCCCTTCGCCATCGAGAGCGGCGGCGACGAACCCGGCCTCAAGGCGATGTCAGTCGCCGACCTGCGCGCGCTGCACGCGCGTCTCGCCGTCGCCGGCAACGCCGTGCTGGCCGTCGCGGGCGATTTCGACGCGAAGAAACTCGTCCCGAAGCTGAAGGCGTTCCTCGCGACGCTCCCCCAGGGCGCGATGCCGCGGGCGCGCGCGGACTTGCGCGTCACCGCGGGCGATTTCACGGAAGCCCAGCCGCGCCAGCAGGCGATCGTGTTCCAGGCGTTTCCCGGGCCGGGCTTGCTGGCGCCGGACTACACCGTGAGCGAGGTCATGGACGAGCTGTTCAGCGGCATGTCGTCGCACCTGTTCGAGCGGGTGCGCGAGCTGAAGAGCCTGGCCTACTTCGTGCGGTCGAGCCGGATCGTCGGCCTCGACCAGGGGATGTTTTATTTCTACGCCGGCACCAGCCCGCAGCGTTACGCGGAGGTCATCGCCGAGCTGAACCTCGAAATCGCCCGCGTGCAGGCGGGCGGGGTGGGCACGGAGGAGCTGCACCGTTGCCAGGTGCGGCTGAAGGCCGGCAAGCGCATGGGCCTGCAGACGAACTCGGCCCGGGCCATGCAGGCGGCGTTGAACGCCGTCTACGGCCTGCCGGTCAACGACTGGCGCACCTACGACGCGCGCGTTGACGCCGTGTCGCTCGACGCGGTGCGGGATTTCGCCGGGAAATATTTCCAGCCGGCGGCGCGGGTCCAGCTGGTGGTAAAACCTTAAACGGCACCTGAAATCAGGCCGAGGCCGGTTTTGCCGGCGCCGGGAATTCGGGCTACGCTCGCTTCGCCATGAAAGACCTGAAATCCATTCTGCGAATCGCGCTGGGACTGCTGGCGCTTTTGTTTGCCGTCACGCTCACTTCAGCGACGGAGGAAACGGCCAAGGAGAGGAAGCCCTCCAAGGAGACCCTGGACAAATACGACGCCAACAAGGACGGCCAGCTCGACGAAACCGAGCAAGCCGCGGCGAAAGCCGGCGCCGCCGCCAAGGCCAAGGCGACCAGGGAGGCGAACCTCGCGAAATACGACGCCAACAAGGACGGCAAGCTGGATGAGGCCGAGAAGGCCCGGATGAAGGCGGACGAGGATGCGGCCAAGGCCGCCGCGAAAGCGGAGAAGGAAGCCCGGAAAGCCGCGATGGACAAATAACCCGACCGACGCTCCCTCGGTTCACCCGACCCCGGCCGAAAATGCCGGGGTTTTGTTTTTCAAGGATCATTCGTTCAATCGACACACCCCGGCGCTTTCGCGCCACCCCTCTTGCCAGAGGGGATTCAATCCCGCGATGACGAAGATCCCCTCCATGAAGAGGGGTGCCTGCCGGGCGGGGTGTGTGCAGGTTTACTTCTTCTCCAGCAGGCCGCCGCTCCACTTGAGCTTGGCGCGCATGACCTCGAAATGCGAGTAGTCGCGGCGTTGCGCCAGCGCCAGCGTGCGGGCCGAGATGGAAATCTCCACCGGCGTGCCGTGCGTGACCACCATGTTGCGCTGCCCGTCCATCGCGACCAGCAGCCGCGAGTCCCCGCTGACGTTGAGCACCGTCAGCTTCACGTCGTCGCGGAAGATGATGGTGCGGTTGCTCAGCGTGTGCGGGCAGATGGGGGTCATCGCGATGACCCCGGCCGCGGGATGGACGATGGGGCCGCCGGCCGCGAGGTTGTAGGCCGTCGAGCCGGTGGGCGTGGTGAAGATCAGGCCGTCGCAGGTGTAGTCCGTGACCAGCTGGCCGTTGGCGAAGACCTCGAGGCGGACGATCGTGGAGGGCTTGGCGTCCTTGATCAGCACGTCGTTCAGCGCGATGTCGCGGCGGCGCGGGCCGGTCTTGCAGTCGAGCAGGGCGCGACGGGCAAGGCGGTAGTCACCCCCGAGCAGGGCGGCGAACTGCGCCCGGGCCTCGTCGGCCGAGAAGGTGGTGAGGAAACCGAGGCTGCCCTGGTTGACGCCGATGATCGGGATGTCCGCGGCGGCCGCGCCGCGCACCGCGCCGAGCAGGGTGCCGTCGCCGCCGATGACGCAGCACGCGTCGCAGTCCTTGAAGTAGCCGCGGGGCAGCCGGCGGTCGCCGGACAATTTCAGCCTTTTCGCCCCGGCCTGCCGCGCGATTTCCATCAGCTCCTGCGCCAGCTCGGTGGCACCCGGTTTGTCCGAGTTGTAGATGAAAGCCAGCTTGTGGAACGGGGGCATGGTGTTAAAAAATTGCGCGGCGGGGCGCAGGGCGAGCCTATTCCTTGCGGCGCAGGCCCAGCAGATACTCGCGGTTGCCGTCAGCGCCGTGCACCGGGCACTCCAGCTCGCCGCGCAGGCCGGCCCCCGGCAGTTCGCGCAGCGCGAAGTCGCGCACCTCGGCCAGCACGCGGGCGCGCACGGCGTCGTCGCGGATGACGCCCTCGCCCTTGTCGACCTCGGCCTTGCCGGCCTCGAACTGGGGCTTCACGAGCGCGATCAGGGTGCCGCCGGGCCGCAGGAACGGCCACACGGCGGGCAGCACGCTTTTTAACGAGATGAACGACAGGTCCATGACCACCACGTCGTAGCCGGCGCGGGGCAGGGCGCCGGGCGCGAGGTGGCGGGCATTGGTTTTTTCCAGGTTCGTGACGCGCGGGTCGCGGCGGAGCTTCTCGTGCAACTGGCCGTGGCCCACGTCCAGGCACGTCGCGGAGGCGGCCCCGGCCTGCAGGACGCAGTCGGTGAAGCCGCCGGTCGAGGCGCCGACGTCGAGCACGTGCGCGCCGGCGAGGGCGAGGGGAAATCTTTTCAGATAGGCGGCGAGTTTTTCACCCCCGCGGCTGACGAAGCGCGGCGGCTGGTCGACGGTGAGCTCGAAGTCGGCGGGGAATTCCTTGCCGGGCTTTTCGAGCCGGTCGGTGCCGTGGCGGACGCGGCCGGACATGATGAGGGCCTTGGCCTGCGCGCGCGACGGCGACAGCCCGCGGGCGACCAGCAGTTCGTCGAGTCGGGTCTTGGGCACACCGCGAGCAAATCCCACTCCCGTCCGCCGTCCACGCCATAAATGCCCCGCCCGCCGCTTTCGTCGTCCAATAACTACCAACCCCGCAGGTTAAAGCCCGGTTCCATTTCCGGAAATTTGTAACGTAATACGTTACAAATTATCGCAGTCCCTGCCGGGCGGGGGACCAGCAGGTGGTGCGGCCGCCGACCGCCTCGCGAACCAGGGGGCGGCCCGTGCGCGGGCAGCGGCCGCCGTCCTCCCAGCGGTGCCAGAACAGCCACGACCGCGGGATGTGGTGGTTGAGATTGGGCGGCAGGTAACAACCCCGGCCCGCGATGGTGTCGAGGGCCAGGCGGCAGACCCGACGGCATTCTCGGTGCAGGGTGCGCACTTCGGCGGGTGTCAACGATCCGGCAAGGCGTTTTGGATGGAGGGCGGCCCGCCAGAGCACCTCGTCGGCCATCCAGTTGCCGATGCCGGGGAAGCGTTCCTGCATCAGCAGCACGGCCTTGATCGGGGCGCGGGCGCGGCGGCGGAGAAAGGCGGCCACGGCCTCGAAAGTGAATTCCTTGGACAGGATCGCCGGCGCGATGCGCGTCCACCAGGCCGGCGGCTTCGGGCCGGTGGCGAAACGCACGCCGCCAAACATGCGCGGGTCGTTGAAGACCAGCTGCCGCTGCCTTTGCCCGAGGATAAAGTGGTCGTGCTTCGTCGCGACGTAGTCCGGGGCCTCGACGCGCAGCACGCCGCTCATGCCGAGGTGGATGCCCAGCCAGTTTTTCCGGCTGAAGCGAAATAGGGTCTGCTTGGCCGCGGTTGCGGAGCCGAGGAGGGTCGCGCCGCGGAGTTTCCGCCGGAGCAACGCGGTGTTCGTGCCGCGGAAGACCTTTTTGCCCGCGTGCAGCCGCACCGCGAGCACCTTGGCGCCGTGCCCGGCACTCCAGCGTTTCCGGAAAAACTCGACTTCGGCCAGCTCGGGCATGCTTGGGTCAGTCGGTCATTCGGCAGGGTTGGAGGGTCCGCGTCTCTGCGGACCGCGGCTCGCAGGGACGCGAGCCCTCCACAATTGTCAGCGGATTTCCCAGTTGTAGGGGTATTTCGAAAGCGGCCTGGAGCCGGTGGCGGTCACCTGCACGACGTCCTCCCAGCGGCAGCCGCCGAGGCCCGGGTAGTAGAGGCCCGGCTCAACCGTCATCACCGAGCCCAGCTTGAGCGGGTAGGCGACCGTGGGCGACATGCGGCCCGGGTCGTGCACGGCGAGGCCGAGCCCGTGGCCGGTGCCATGGAAGAAGCCCACGGCGCCGGTCTTGTTCTGCCGGGTGACATAGCCGGCGGCGGCGAAGCGATCGGTGACGGCTTGGTGGACCTTGCGGCCGTCCACGCCGGCGCGGATGGTCTTCGTTGCCGCCAGTTGCGCGGCGCGGACGGTGGCGACCAGCTTGCGCTGTTCCGCGGAGGCGCGGCCTTTCAAGTAGGTGCGGGTCATGTCGCCGAAATAACCGGTCGCCACGACGCGGGGGAAGATGTCGATGATGATGAGCTCGTGCGGACGCAGCGGGCCGGAGCCGCGGTCATGCGGATCGCAGGCCTGGTCGCCGCCGGCGACGATGGTGTCCTGCGGGTTGCCGCCCTGTTCCAGGATGGCGGTCTCGAGGGCGAAACGGAGCGACTCGGAGGTGAGCGGCTTGCCGCGGTGGAGCAGGGAGCGGCCCCGGATTTTTGCGGCGCGCAGGATTTTCTCCGCCGCGGCGTAGCCGACCGTGCACAGCCGGTTGCCCTCGCGGATGCAGTCCGCCTCCCAGGCGGTCTTGATCTCGCGCTCGGGAAACATCAGGCCGTCGGCGAAGACGAGCCGGAGGCCGAGCCTGGTGAGTTTCACGTAGAGCGACGCCGGAAAGTCATCCGGCACCCGGAAGTAGCGCAGGCGGTAGTGGCCGGCGAGCGCGGCGATGATCTCGGCGACACCGGCCTTCGGACCATAGAGTTCCTGGGCGCGGGCCAGCCATTTTTCCCGCGGCAGCACGATGTCGAAGTCGCCCGTCTTCTTTACGCGGCCGAACTCGAGAGCGCTCTGGACGGAGACCTTTTTGCCGCGCACACCGAGGGCGATGAACGGGTCATGGACCTCGACGCGCCCGAAATAGAGCATGTCGGCGCTGGCGTGGGTGTCGGCGTAGAGCAGGGGGGAGGGGATGATTTTGCTCACGGGAGAGATGGGTTGAATTATGCTGGATGCGCATTAGCTAGGAAACACACCAAAACGCAAAAATGTTTTCCCGCTTTCCACCGACCCTCGCCCTGGTCGCCGCCCTCCTGCTCACCGCGTGCGGCGGGTCCGACCGGGCGAAAAGCGACGCCCCGAAGACGGTGGACGACCGCTTCGCCCTCAAGGTCGGGGAGCGCACCGTGTCGATGCAGGTCGCGGCCCTGCCGGCCGAGGTGCAGAAGGGCCTGATGTTCCGGAAGACGATGGGAGAGGACGAGGGCATGCTGTTCGTCTTCACCGCGCCCCAGGTGCAGGGCTTCTGGATGCGCAACACCACGCTGCCGCTCGACATCGGCTATTTCGACGCGGCCGGCGAGTTGAAGGAGATCTACCCGATGTATCCGCTCGATGAGCGGACGGTGCCCTCGCGCAGCCGCAGCATCCAGTTCTGCCTCGAGATGAACCAGGGTTGGTATGCCCGGAACGGCGTGAAACCCGGCGCGATGCTCGACCGCAAGGCCGTGGCGGAGGCGCTGAAGGCCCGCGGGCTGAAACCCGAGCAGGCCGGCCTGCGCCAAGACTGATTTTGGAGCGCGGGCGACCCCGCCTGCGGACGAATCACGGCGAGGTCGCCGGGGCTCCAAGTCACTCCTCGTCGCGGCGGCGCTTGTCGACCTTCTCAACCTTGAGCTCGTCCTTGGGGAGCACGTTGTCGGTGACGACGACGGCGACGGGCGTCTTGGTCTTCACCCAGAGCTCGGCCTCCTTGAAATATTTCGCGCTGCCGCTCTCGAGCGCCTCGCCGACGGACTTGACGGGCAGGAGCTGGCCGCGCTTCGAGGCGTTGAAGTCATAGGCGCCCTTGAAAATTCGGTCGGCGGTCGAGTAGGGGCTGGCGTCCTCGGGGATCTGCACGACCCAGCCGGTGAGCTCCTTCGCCGGGAGCTTGCCCGCGGGGTCGGAGAGCAGGACGACGAACTGCTTCTTCGGTGCCGGCGGCTTGAGGTCCTCGTCGGCCTTGGGCGACGTGGCGAGATTGAGTTCCTCGACGATTTCGCGGAGGAGCGCGGGGTCGATCTTGTGCTTTTTGAGGATCTCGGCGACCTGACTGACTTCGATTTTGGCCATGGGTAAAATTGGGAGGGGCCACGGATTGCACGGATGGGCCCGGATGACAAACCAAAGTTGAGGATAGCGCCGGCTGGACAACAAATCCAACCCGGTTCATCGGTGTCAGCCGTGGCGCAAAACCTTGACGAGCTATTCGACGTGGTGGACGAGGCGGACCGGGTGACCGGGCAGCTGGCGCGGCGCGAAGTGCATGCCCGCGGGCTGCGGCACCGGGCGGTGCATCTCCTCGTGGTCAACCGGGCCGGCCAGGTGTTTCTGCAGAAGCGCTCGATGGCGAAGGATCTGTTTCCCGGCAGGTGGGACTCGTCGGCGGCCGGGCATGTGGGGGCCGGCGAGGACTATGACGGCACGGCGCTCCGCGAACTGGAGGAGGAACTCGGTTGCCGGCCGGAGCAACCGCCGCAGCCGCTGTTCAAGATCGAGGCCCGGGAGGAGACCGGGCAGGAATTCGTCTGGGTCTACCGTGTCGAGGCGGAAGGCCCCTTCACGCTCCACCCGGACGAGATCGAACGCGGCGACTGGTTTGCCCCGGCGGAGATCGACCGCTGGATGGCCGGGCGGCCGCAGGAACTGGCGCCGGCGTTCGTGTTTCTCTGGCCCCGGGCGCGCGGGTGGTTTTGAAAGGCAACACACCCCGGCGCGGTGCGCCACCCCTCTCAAGAGGGGACCCAATCACCGGCTGACGCTGCCTTGAATCCCCGCTGGAGAGGGGTGCCCGGCAGGGCGGGGTGTGTCAGCGCGGGCGCTGGCTGAGGATGAATTCGAACTGCTTTTGGGAAAACAGCCGGCGCGGCACCCGGCGCTCGGCCTCGGCGATGAGCTTGTCCCAGTCGGTGTCCGTGGGCGGGCCGTAGGGTTCCCACGAGGTGTGGTGTCCGTATTTCTTGTGCCAGGTGATGTTCCGGCCGAAGACCTCGACGAACACCTGGTGCTTGTTGCCCGCCGCGTCCTTTTGCCACCAGCCGAATTCCATGGGGGGAGGGGAAGGCCCCAGGGGACAAGTGACAAGTGCCAAGTGACAAGGAGCAAGTGACGGGCGGGGGCGGGCATCTTGTTACTTGTCACCGGTCACTTGCGCCTTCATGTCCGCGTTTACAATGTGTGGGAAAATGTGCGCCGTAAAACGGATCGTTGGCTTCTTCCTCCCGCTGGCCTTGGCGGTCAGCGCCCAGGCCCAGCTCGGGCACGAGATGGCCCGGCAGCACGCCACGCGGGCGGGCGACCGGCTGGCGGCACTGACGGCGCTGCGGGCGGAGGGACGCACCTTCATCAACGACGAGGTCGTGCCGTTCACCTTCATCGCCCAGCGGCCGAACCGGCTGCGGGTGGAGAGCTTCACGCCGCGGCGGCGGGTGGTGCAGGTCTACGACGGCACGAACCCGCCGTGGATCAGCCACACCGAGCAAAAGGGCGGCGCGCCGCAGGACATGGGCGAGTCCGATGCGCGGGACTTCATCGCCAACGCCGACTTCGACGGCCCGCTGGTCAACTTCACGGCGAAGGGCTACTCGGTGGACTACGCCGGCGAGGAGCCGGTCGACGGCCGCAAGGCCAGCAAGCTGCTCGTCATGAACAAGAGCGACAGCATCTACTTCCTCTGGGTCGACGCGGAGAACCACGAGGTCGTGAAGCGCACCGCCTACCGCCAGTCCGGCGGCCAGCGCGTGGCGGTGGACACGTTGTTCAAGGATTTCCGCGAGGTCGGCGGCGTGCTCCAGCCGCACCGCATCGAGACCTCGGCCAACGGCCGCCTGCTCTACATCATGCTCATCGACCGGATGGTGCCGAATCCGCCGGAGCTGCCGCCGGAGACGTTTGCCCAGCCGCCGGCGCCGCCCTGACCGCCAGCAGGCACCAGAGGAAAACCGCCACCGGCCAGACCTGCAGGAACCGGGACGAGAAATCGACGGGCCGGAGCAGGCCGAGGATGAAACAGCCCGCCAGCAGCAGGAGCAGAAGGGCGGCCGCGACGACCGTTCGCCGCTCGAACCAGCCCCGGCCCGGGCCGATGAGGTGCAGCGCCATCACGAGGAAAGGCAGCGAATACCACTCCCCGAAACGCGGCAGGTCGCGCCACCACGCCGTGAGGATGACCTGATATCGTGACCAGTCGGTGAGGCTGCCCGCTCTTTCGCCGGCCAACGGGAGACTTGCCAGGAACAGCGGCACCAAGGTGAGCGCCAGCCCGCCCAGCAGGGGCGGCAGATTGCGCCAGCGGCGCGCGGCGAGCTGGCTGATCCCGAAGACGAGGCCAAGCGCGGTGCAGAACAGCAGGCCGGCTTGACCGGCCCACGCGGCCAGTCCCGCCGAGAGGCCGGCAAGGAACAGGATGCCGCTGTCGCCCTCGTCGCGGGCGATGCTCACCAGGACGGTCGCCGTCAGGAGGAAATACCCGAGGGGGATGTCCGTGGGCGTGCCCGGCGCGAAACGCACGAAGCCCGGCGTGGCCAGCAGCACGAGCCCGCCGGCCAGGGCGATGAGCCGGTTGCGCAGACGGTCCACACCGGCCACGAGCAGACCCACCGTGGCGAGCGTGAAGGCGGCCGGGAGCAGGCCGGCGGCAAACGGGTTTCCGCTGCCCGCATACGTCCCGATCCGGGCCGCGCCGGCGGACACGAGCGGCGGGCTGGAAGGGGGATCCGTTCCGGCGGGCCAGGAGGAGGCGAGGGCAACAAGCGCCACGATGCAGCCGGCCGCGAAAGCCAACCGCACCAGCGAGCCCAGCCATGAACGCGCCGACCGGCCGGCGCCTGGCGGTGGGAGGGATCGCGTCTTCCTCAGCCAGAGAAAAAGCAGGGAGCAGCCCAGCAGCAGTTCCAAGGGCAGGACGACGAACGCGGGATGTGCGGTGATGCGGCTGGTGCAAAGATGGATGAAAGCGGTCAGCCCAAGTCCGATCCCCGCACCGACACAGATGACCAGGCCGGGTTCGCCCCGGCGGGGCCACAGCAGTCCGGTGAGCAAGGAACCGATGAGCCAGGCATAGCCCACCGCGAACACCGCGGGCGCGGCGGCCGCAGAGCGGGCGGCGAGCGAGACGACCGGCGACGCGGCGGGCGGGGCGGCTTGCTGGAAGCTGTCGGCGCCCATGCGCCAGAGGTTGATCCCGGCCACGGCGACCACCAACAGCAGCGTGAGGATCCGCCAGAAGCGCATCCGGCTCAGTCGCGCGACAACTCGCCGGCGCGGCGCGTGCCGGCGAGGATGGTTTCCCTGATCGTCTCGCGAAACTGGCGCGCGGCCATGACCTGCAGGCCGGCGAAGGTGGTGCCGTTGGGCGAGACGACCTTGTCGCGCAGCGCTTCGGGCTCGCCGCCGTCGCGGGCGAGCAGGCGCGCCGAGCCGAGCACGGTCTCGACGGCGAGCCTCTGGGCGGTGGCGCGCGGCAGGCCGGCGGCGACGCCTGCATCGCGCAGGGCGCCCACAAACTCGAAGAGGAACGCCGGGCCCCCGGCGCTGAGGGCGGTGACGGCGTCCATGTGCTCCTCGCCCAGCTCGAGGAACTGGCCGAGGGCGCCGAGCAATTGTCCGACGACGGCCCGGTCGCCCGGCGTGAGCGGCGCCAGCGCGCACCAGGGCGTAATGCCCGCGCCGATGGCAGCGGGGGTGTTGGGCATGGTGCGGACGATGTTGCGGGCCCCCGGAAAGGTCTGCGCGAGCCGCGCCAGTTTCTTGCCGGCGAGCACGGAGAGGATGAGCTTGCCCGCCGTGAGACCGGCGAGGCGCGGGTCGGCGCCGGCCAGCGACTGCGGCTTGAAGGCGACAACGACCGCGTCCGCACCCGCGAGCAGCAGCGGCAGGTCGGGCTCAAAGGTGATGCCGGTGTCGGCCGCGAGCTTTTGGGCGGTGGCACCGCCCTTGCTCGTGCAGGCGAGGTCGGCGGGCGCGCAAACCTGTTTCGCGAGCAGGCCGCGGACGATGGCGGAGGCGAGGTTGCCGGCTCCGAGGAAGGCGATCTTGGAGGAGGGCATGGCGGAGCGGCTCGTCCGGAGGACTCGCCCTACCTCAACTCTTCGCCTTCCGGTCGAGCGGGTGGCGGATGGTGGCGATGGAGCCGCCGCCCGGGCGGTCCGCAAGGGTGACCTCGCCGCCGAGGTTGCGCAGCGAGTGGCGCGCGACCGTCAGGCCCATGCCGACACCGACCGTGTGCTTGGTGCTGGTGAACGGCTCGAAGGCGTGGTCGCGAATTTCAGGGTCGACGCCGCGGCCGCGGTCCTCGACGTGCACGAGGGCGAAGCGGCCCTCCTCGGGGCGCTCGATGACCTCGGTGCGGATGTTGATGGGGCGCTTGTCGTCGGGCTCGTCGTGGTAGCTTTCCCACGCGTTGATGAGGAGCTTGGCCAGCGCCTCCTCGAACACCTCGACGTTGGTCTCGATGAGCACCTCGCCCGGGGCGTTCTCGACGGTGATGGGCTGGTCGATCTTGGAGTCGATCTGGTAGCGGCGGATGCCGCTGTCGATCATGCGGGCGAGGCCGGCGCGGATGAGCGGCGGGCGGTTCTTCACCACAAGGCTGGTGAGCTGCTTGATGATGACGACGATGCGGTTGACGGCGTCCTCGAGGTGCTGGGCGTTCTTTTTGACGAGCTCGGGCTTCTCGTGGTAGGCCTTGATGAGGTCGACGTAGCCGATGACGACGCCGAGGAGATTGTTGAGGTTGTGCGCGATGCCTTGGGTGACGGCGCCGATGGTGGCGGAGCGGCGGGACTCGCCGAGGCGGCGCTGCAGGTCCACCAGCTCGCGGTTGATGGCGACGAAACGGAGCTGCGTCTGGACGCGGGCGAGGGTCTCGTCGAGGTCGATGGGCTTGGTGATGTAATCCACGGCGCCGACGCCGAGGCCCTCGATCTTGCCCTCCTTGGAGGTGCGGGCGGTGATGAAGATGACGGGGATGGACTTGGTCTCGGAGCTGGCCTGCAGGCGCTGGCAGACCTCGATGCCGTCCATCTCGGGCATCATGACGTCGAGCAGGATGAGGTCGGGCTTGTCGGCGGCGATGAGGTCGAGCGCCTCGCGCCCCGAATAGGAGGTGATCACCGTCATGCCCTCGCGCTCCAGCTTGCGCTTCAGCAACTGGACGTTGATGGGCTGGTCGTCGACGACGAGGATCTTGGGTGCGGCCATGCGGTCTTGCTGAGGGAAGTGGGTTTGCCAGAGGGTGGCAAGTGTCCTGTTTGGGGGCCGAAGGGAGTGATTCAGGCCCCCTCGGGGAGGAAATTCTGCCGGCGGGCCTTGACGGTGTTTTGCATGAGCAGGGCGACGGTCATCGGGCCGACGCCGCCAGGGACGGGCGTGATCCTGCTGCACAGCGGGGCCACGGAGGGGAAATGCACGTCGCCGGTGAGGCGGTAGCCGGATTTTTTCGACGCATCCGGGACGCGGTTGACGCCGACGTCGATGACCACGGCGCCGGGCTTGACCATGTCGGCCGTGACAAACTCCGGCTTGCCGATGGCGGCGATGAGGACGTCGGCCTGGCGGGTGAAGGCGGGGAGGTTCGCGGTCTGCGAGTGGCAGACGGTGACAGTGGCGTTGGCCCAGGCCTGGCGCTGCAGGGCGAGCAGCGCCGCGGGTTTGCCCACGATGAGGCTGCGACCGAGAACGACGAGGTGCTTGCCCGCGAGCTTCACGCCGGAGCGCCGGAGCAGTTCCATGATGCCGGCGGGCGTGCAGGCGACGAAACCGGTGGTGTCCTCTTGCGCGAGCTTGCCGAGGTTCAGCGTGTGGAAGCCGTCCACGTCCTTGTGCGCGGCGATGCGGCGGAAGACGGCGACCTCATTGAGATGCTTCGGCAGCGGCGACTGGACGAGGATGCCGTCGACGCCCGCGTCGGCATTGAGCCCGTCGATGAGGGCGAAGAGAGCGTCCTGCGAGATCGCGACGGGCGGGAAGATCAGGCGGCTCTCGATGCCGATCTCGGCGGCGGTCTTCTGTTTTTTCGTGACGTAGGAGATGGAGGCGGGATCCTCGCCGACGCGCACGAGGGCGATGCAGGGCCGGCGGCCGGGAAGGGCGGCGACCTGGGCCTTCAATTCGGCGATGATGTCAGCGGCAATCTTGTTCCCGTCGATAAGTTCCATGATGCGGCGTAAGGCTAAAGCCGGCCGGGCGGCCGGGCGGGTAGGGCAGCAGCTTATTTCAGCGTCATGGCCTCGGCTGCGATGACGAGGTCCTTGCCGTCGACGGTGTTGCGGACGGTGCCGGTGATGGTGATCTGGCGCTCGAGGAAGGATTCGATCTTCTCCGTCAGGCGGAGGCGCTGGGTGTCGACGTAGGCGAAGCGGCGGCCGGTGGCATCGGTGACCTGGTAGTCGTAGGGCGGGTTGGGATTGAGGATCGCGCGCTTGGCGAGCACGAGCCGGCCGGCGAAGAGCCGCGGCAGGTCGGCGGTGTCGCCGGTCATGGCCACGGGGCGGCCGGGAGCCGCGAGCGAGCCGACCGGGGCGGGGGGGGCGGGCGGGGCGGTGACGGGCTGCGCCGGCCGGGCGGACGGAGCGGGGGTGTTGGCTGTCTCGCCGACAGCGATGAAGCCCTGGATGGTCTTCTCGAGCTTGATCTGCACCCAGTCGATGCCGTGCAGGCCGGTGACGTCGGTCTTGTCGCCCGCGGCGGCGACGGACAGGACCGGCGCGTCCTTACGCGGGGCGGAGTAGATGCTGGCGCCCTCGCGGACCTCGAGGCCCTTGGTGACGTCGCGGTTGAGCACGTAGGCCTCGAACGGCCCGCTGACCTCGATGCGGCGCCAGCCGGCCGGGGCCTCGCCCACGACGGTGACGGTGCTGCCGGCCTTGAGGCGGGCGATGACCGGCGCCTTCGGGTCGGTCTGGATGAACACGGCGGTGTCGTTCGCGAGCGTCTCGGCGGCGAGCCGGGCGGCGGTCAAGGCGAGGGCAATAAGGATGATTTTAGTTTTCATCGGAGGCGGGCGCCGCCCCGTCGCGGGGGTGCAGGCGGGGAACGGCGAAGAGTGATTGGATTTCCTTCGTAGAAAGTTGTTTCACGCCGCGCAAAGGAATTCCTTTCAGGCGGAGGGCGCCGATCTGGTAGCGGCGGAGGCGGCGGACCGCGAAACCGAGGGCGGTGAAGAGCTGGCGGATCTCGCGTTTTTTGCCGTGGTGCATGTGGACGTCGAGCTGCGTCGAGCTGCCGTCGGGCGACGGATTGACGAGGTTGGCGCGCTCGACCTTCAGGTGTTCGCCCTCGATGACCACGCCGCGCATCAGCTGGCGCAGCCGGCCGGGGGGGAAGGGTTCCTCGAGCGAGACGTAGTAGCGCTTCACGACCAGGTTGGACGGGTGCATGAGCTTGTGCGCCAGGTCGCCGTCGGAGGTGAGGATGACGAGGCCTTCGCTGTCCTTGTCGAGCCGGCCGGCGCAGAAGAGCCGCAGGCGGGCCCACTCGCGCGGCAGGAGGTCGAAGATGGTCTGCTCGGCGTGCGGGTCGCTGTTGCTGCAGACAACGCCCCGGGGCTTGTGCATGACGAGGGCGAGCTTTGGCTGGGCCTGGGCGCGCACGGCCTTGCCGTTGACCGAGACCTTGTCGGTGCCCGGCTCGATCTTCTGGCCCAAGGCGGCCTTCACGCCGTTCACATAGACCTCACCGGCCGTGATCCGCGCCTCGGCGGCCCGGCGGGAGCACAGGCCGGAGTCGGCGATGAATTTCTGGATGCGGAGCGGCGCCATGAAAGTGGCTGCATGGCATGCCCCGCGGGGTGGCGCAACGAGATTCCCCGGCGCGCAAACCAGGCTTGCCAATCCGGCGGCGCGCCGGAGTAAATGCCGCCTGCGTGCACCTGTCGACCCCTCCGTTCAATTCCTACACGAAGGATAATCCGCTTCCCGCCAAAATGCTGGAGAACCGGGTGCTCAACAAGGATGGCTCCAGCAAGGACACCCGCCATATCGTCATCGACATCGCCGGCAGCGGCCTGACCTACACGGTGGGTGATTCACTGGGCGTCTACTCGACCAACCGCCCGCAGCTGGTCGATGAGATCATCGAGCTGCTCGGCGCCACGGGCAACGAGCCGGTCATGCTGCCGCGCCTGACCGCGCCGGTCAGCCTGCGCGAAGCGCTGACCAGCCGGCTTTCCCTGGCCCAGCCGACCAAGAAAATCCTCGAGACCCTTGCGGCCAGGACCACCGACGAGGCGGAGCGGGCCAAGCTGGCCGGGCTGCTCGTCCCCGGGGCGGAAGAGGTCCGCGAGAGCTTCCTCGGGCAGCGCGAATACATCGACCTGCTGGAGGAATTTCCCGGCGCCCGGCTGACCCCGCAGGAATTCGCCGACCACCTGCGCCGGCTGGTGCCGCGGCTCTATTCGATCGCCTCCTCGCCCCGGGTGCATCCCAACCAGGTGCACCTGACGGTGGCGCCAGTGCGCTATGAGTCCAACGACCGCCGGCGCTACGGCGTGTGCTCGACCTTTTTTGCCGACCGCGTCACCCGCCGCAAGACGCCCATTCCGGTCTTCGTGGCCGCGTCGGCCTTCGGCCTGCCGGAGGACCCGGCGAAGGACATCATCATGGTCGGCCCGGGCACGGGCGTGGCGCCCTTTCGCGCCTTCGTGCAGGAGCGGATCGCCACCAAGGCTGCCGGCCGCAACTGGCTGTTCTTCGGCGACCAGCACGAGGCGACCGACTACCTTTACGGCGACGAGTGGAAGGGCCTGCTGGCCGAGGGCCGGATGACGCGCATCGACCTGGCCTTCTCGCGCGATCAGCCGAAAAAGATCTACGTGCAGGACCGCATACGCGCGGCGGCGGGGGAGCTCTGGGCCTGGCTGCAGGGCGGCGCGTATTTCTATGTCTGCGGCGACGCCCACCGGATGGCGAAGGACGTCGACGCGGTGCTGCACCAGGTCATCGCCGGGCAGGGCGGCCGGGACGCCGCGGCCGCGGCCGACTACGTGAAGCAGATGAAGAAGGACAGGCGCTACCAGCGCGACGTGTATTGACAAGACGCCGGCGCGTGACGCTTGATGCCGCCCGCATCCCATGAATCTGACCTACCATAATCGTGTGGCCCTCGTCACCGGCGCGGGCCGGGGCATCGGCAAAGCCATCGCGGAGCTGCTGGCGAAGAGCGGCGTGACCGTGATCTGCGTGAGCAAGTCCGCCGACAGCTGCGGCGCGACGGCTGCGGCCATCACGGCCGCAGGCGGCAAGGCCAAGGCCCTCGCGGTGGATGTGGCCGACGGCGCCGCCGTGGCCAAGGCCAGCGCGGACCTGCTCGCGGAGTTCGGCCAGATCGACATCCTCGTGAACAATGCCGGCATCACGAAGGACGGCCTGCTGTTCCGCATGTCCGAGGAGGACTGGAACGCCGTCCTCACGACCAATCTCACCAGTTGCTACCACTGGACGAAGCACATCGGCCGCTCGATGACGCAGAAGCGCTGGGGCCGCATCGTGAACATCACCTCGGTGGTCGGCATCATGGGCAACGCCGGTCAGGCCAACTACTGCTCGGCCAAGGCCGGCCTCATCGGCTTCACCAAGGCCATCGCCAAGGAGTTCGCCGCCCGCGGGGTGACCTCGAACGCAGTCGCCCCCGGCTTCATCAAGACGGACATGACTGCCGCGCTGCCGGCCGAGGCGGCGGAAAAAATCACCTCGATCATTCCGCTCAAGCGCCTGGGCGAGGCGGCGGATATCGCCCATATGACGGCCTTTCTGTGTTCCGAGGAAGCGGGATACATTACGGGCCAAGTTTTTACCGTTGACGGCGGCATGGTGATGTGATGCCTCTTCCTAAACGTTTCAGACCCTTTTCCCAAACTCATGGCTGACCAGAAAACCATCGACCAGCGCGTCAAAGAAATCATCGTTAACCAGCTGAATGTTAACGAAGAGCAAATCACCCCGCAGGCGTCGTTTCTCGACGACCTTGGCGCCGACTCACTCGACACTGTCGAGCTCATCATGGCCTTCGAGGAAGAGTTCAAGGACGAGATCAAGGGCGAGATTCCGGAATCCGACGCGGAAAAGCTGCAGACCGTGGGCGACGTGACGGCTTACATCGAGGCGAAGGCCGGTAAGAAATAACTTTTGGCGTTTTGACCACTGCGTTCTACCGTCTGGCCTAGTGCTGGTCCGGTAGGGCGCTTTTTTTTCACCCAAATTCCGATGGAAACTGTCACCCCTCACAAGCGCGTCGTCGTCACCGGCATGGGCGTGATTGCGGCACTGGGTCACAACGTGAATGATTTCTGGGCCGGCATCCTGTCCGGCAAGTGCGGCATCGACCGGGTCACGCTGTTCGATCCGAAGGATCATACCTGCCAGATCGGCGCCGAGGTGCGCGGCTGGGACGCGACGCAGCACATGGATCCCAAGGAAGTGCGGCGCAACGACCGCTACACCCATTTCGGCTTCTGCGCCGCCAAGCAGGCGATCGCGGACGCCCGGCTCGACATGACGAAGGAGGATGCCGACCGCGTCGGCGTCATCATCGGCTCGGGCATCGGCGGCATGCTGACGATCGAGAACCAGCACAAGGTTCTCATGGAGCGCGGCCCCCGCAAGGTCTCGCCATTCATGATTCCCGCGCTCATCAGCAACATGTGCGGCGGGCTGGTCGCGATCGAGCTCGGCGCGCGCGGGCCGAACTTCGGCGTGGTCAGCGCCTGTTCCACCGCCACGCACGCCATCGGCGAGTCGCTCCGCATGATCCGCTCCGGCGAGGCCGACGTGATGGTCTGCGGCGGCGCCGAGGCGGCCATCACCCCGCTGGCCTACGCGGGCTTCTGCTCGATGAAGGCCATGAGCACCTGCAACGAAACGCCGCAGAAGGCGAGCCGCCCCTTCGACCTGAACCGCGACGGCTTCATCATGGGCGAGGGCTCCGCCATCCTCGTCATCGAGAGCCTCGAGCACGCCCTCGGCCGCGGCGCCCGCATCTACGCCGAGCTGGCCGGCTATGCCGCCACCTGCGACGCCTACCACATCACCTCGCCCGATCCCGACGGCAAGGGCCTGTCGCTCTCGATGACCCGCGCGCTCAGCGACGCCCGGCTGCGGCCAGAGGACATCGACTACATCAACGCCCACGGCACCTCGACACCCTATAACGACAAGTTCGAGACCATCGCCATCAAGAAGGTCTTCGGCGAACACGCGCGCAAGGTCCACATCAGCTCCACCAAGTCGATGACCGGCCACCTGCTCGGCGCTGCCGGCAGCATCGAGGCGATCGTCAGTGTCAAGACCATCGAGACCGGCGAGATCCCGCCGACCATCAATTACGAGACACCCGATCCCGACTGCGACCTCGACTACGTGCCGAACGTGAAGCGCCGCGCGCAGGTCAACGCCGTGCTGACCGACAACCTCGGTTTCGGCGGGC
>Ga0315295_10000060_pt1 | contig 90204 bp, 60 predicted proteins | sample YL17G14_0_MG_FD_204453 | JGI IMG/M metagenome (GOLD analysis project Ga0315295, IMG submission 204453) | Sediment microbial communities from Yellowstone Lake, YNP, Wyoming, USA - YL17G14_0 | ecosystem: Environmental > Aquatic > Freshwater > Lake > Sediment | place: USA: Wyoming | collected...
GTAAAGCCGCCGCTCATGGAACCTGACCCATCAATGGCAGAGCCCGCCTTGCCGCCATAGACGTTCATCGTCGCCCCTTGGATCAAGAGCTTGGTGCCGGCCTTCTGACGGGTCCGGAGCTTGATGTTCGCGCTGCCGCCTGCCGAGACCCAGCCTCCGACACCGCCGGCCTTCCATGGGCCGGGCCCCGGAGGTGAGGCGCCGTTGTTGCCAGTAACCTCGATCGTGCCCTTGACGGTGATATGGTCGTCGGCGAGGTAGTCGATCTTGGCCCTGCCGCCCTGGCTGGTGTCGATCACATTCCCACTGGCGGGCCCTGTCAGATAGACCTTGCCATCGACCTCCAGGTAGGGACCATAGCCATAGATGGCGGAGGCGTAGGGCGCCGCGATGCCTTGGATTTTGAGCGTGGCTGAGGATGCGACTATGAGGCTGCCGCCCTGGAGCGTGATGGAATAGGCAGTGAAGGTGGACCTGACGTTGAGCACGGCCCCGTCCTTGACGGTGACGTTCATGTAGGCCTCTGTGGTCGTCACGTTGTGCCATGTGTCCGGGTCGATGATCAGGTTCGCAAGCCTGCTGGCCGCCCTGGAGGTCGTGTCCGGGAAGGGACCGCCGTCAACATCTGCAATGATGACCATGGGTGCGAAGGCCGTCGTCAGGAATGTCAGTATGATAAGGACAGATACGACCCTGGTGGACCCGTGGGTCTGAACATCGTCCTTGCTGCTTCTCAGAACGCACTCTGTCCGGGACATTGGGAACATCTCCAGTTTTTGCCTATAAATTACATTGCCAGGGATGACCAGTGATTGGTCCGGTGCAAATAGACGCTTGTACATATATTAAATTTATTGTGTTAAATTAACTTGTACAATCCTAGTATATTTCGAAGCATCATACCAAATCGCTTAAATAGAGGCATCCTTATGAAATAAGATAACTGATATATTATTGAAGAATTATGATAACGGAGATAGGCCCAGGACCCCGGTCCTTGGACCTGAATGACGAAGGATGTCGTTCGATATCGACAAGGGTGGTATGATGAGAAAACTCACATCCATGCTCTGCGCAATGCTTTTCGTGATCTCGGCGTTCACCACGGTCTCGGTGGTCTTCGAGAAGGCCTCCGTTGAAGCCGCCTCTTCCAGGGCCTGTCCCGGCAGCTGGACCATTTCCACACAGGTCACCATCGGCCCCGGTGACTCCTGCACTGTCAGCGCGAACATCGTGATCCAGAACGGCGGGAACCTGACCATCAAGAAGTCCACCATCAAGATGAACGTGGGCTCGGACGGACAGTACAAGATAACGGTCCAGAGCGGCGGGGCGCTGCATATCCTGCAGAACACCACGCTGACGACGGCTGACGGGACCCACCGGTCGAACCTCAAGGCCCTGTCCGGGTCCACGCTGGAGATCCGTGACAGCAACATCTCGCTGATGGGCTATCTGCAACCGGACGTGGGCATCGAGGTCTACACGACCGGTGTGGTCATAAACAACAATAACATCGACAAGGGCATGGAAGGGATCTATGTCCAGGACGTGACCGCGACGGTCACCAACAACTCGGTGACCAACATGGACAACATAGGAATCGAGTTCTACAACTCTCCTTCCAGTATGGTCGCCGACAACCACATCAAGAACAACGGCGCGGTGGGCCTCACGATAAGCCAGGCCGGGCCCAACATGAAGGTGCTGAACAACCAACTTTACAACAACTACGACGGCATCCGCCTAACGCTCAATACCCAGGCCCTGGTCAAGGGGAACACGGTGGACCAGCACAACAACACCGGCAGGGGCATCCTCGTGGACCAGTGCACCCCGACCATTGACGGGAACCACATCATGAACACCAATGTTGGCATACAATTCTATAGCATCTCGGGCGGCAAGGCCATCAACAATAAGATCGAGTACGGGGACGGGAGCTCGGACGTCGGCATCAAGGTGCAGCAGCAGTCCTCGCCGCAGATAATCAACAACACGATCTACAAGTTCTGGACGGGCATGACGGTCTACGGGCTGTCGGACCCGACCGTGGAGAAGAACACGATATCGAAGTCCACCATCGATGGCATCTATTTCCAGGCCGGCAAGGGGACCTTCAGGAACAACACGATAAAGGACAACAACAACGACGGCGTAAATATAATACTCGGTTCCGACTCCAAGTTCTATGACAACAACATACATGACAACCAGCGGGATGCCATGCACATCGATTCGTCGAACATAGTCGCGATAAACAACAACTTATCCATGAACATCTGGGACGGCATCCATCTTACGAAGACATCCACGGCCGACATAAGGGACAACACCTTCCTGTCCAACGGCTTCGGGGTCGGCCTCGACGATACCGCCAGGGCCAGCCTGAGGAACAACAACTTCAACAACAACATCGGTGGCGCCGTGGTCGGGAAGGCCACGAACCATGTGGACTGGACCGTCGACAAGACGATCCTGGCCAAGGACAACGACTTCGTGCTGCCTGGGAACCTCACCATCAAGCAGACCGGCAACCTGGAGCTCCGCGGGCTGTTCTTTAAGTTCTATTCCACGGCCACGCAGAAGTACTGGCTCGATGCTAAAGGCCCGCTATTCCTGAACGGGTCCTCCATACAGGCCCAGACCGTTGGCCAGCCCTATGCCCTCAGGGCCGCCGGCGGCCTCAAGGTCGTCGACGGGGCGATCGCGAACGCCGGCTATAACTTCGCAGGCCTCGGCGAGAATGCGGGCGTCTACGTGAACGGCTCCACAGGATACTTCCTGAACTCTGACATTTCGGCCTGTTACGACGGGCTCGTCGCTAACGGCGCGATGGTGACCATCGAGAAAGGGAGCGTCTCCAATAACGTCATGGACGGGATAAGGGTCGAGGGCGGCGCAACGGTGATAATGAGCAACTCGTCGATGATCGGGAACGTCAACAAGGACCTGGTCCTCGATGGCGCCTCGACCATAGACATGAGGAACGCGTCCTTCAACAAGAACGCCGTGACGTTCAACGACGCCACGAGCAAGCTGCATGTGTCCTGGTTCGTGGGCGTCAACGTGGCCTGGCCCAACGACCAGGGAGGCCAGGGCAACCCCGTCGACGGGGCCGCCGTAAAGGTCGTTAATGCTTTGACCACCACCGTGGCCACGAGGACCACGGACGCCACCGGGACCATCGGGCCCAAGCTCGTCCTTAAAGAGTACACGAAGACTCAGGGCAGCCAGACGAACTACTCGCCTTACAACATCAGCGCATCCATAAGCCCGGTCGTGGCGGGCCACAACAATACCGCCATCGATATGACGAAGAACGTGCTGGTGATGCTGGGGGACCTGACGCCGCCCATCATAACCATAACGACCCCGAAGGACAACGACGTCTACAACGTCCTGAGCGTGGCCATCAAAGGGACGGCCTCGGACGCGGAGTCCGGCATAAAGCTCGTCAAGTACTCGATAGATGGCGGCCTCAGCTGGAAGTCCGTCAACGGGACCACGACCTGGAACGCCACGATGTTCATGGCCCAGGGAACTTACAACATCATGGCCAGGGCCTGGAACCAAGCGGGCGGCTACACCACGGCGATGGTCAAGAACATATATGTCGATAACACACCGCCATACATCACCTGGATCTCCCCGGCGAACAACACCTTGATCAACAAGAAGCTCGTGAACGTCTCGGGCACCACGAAGCCCCTGGCGCACGTGACCATCAATACGCTCCAGACGAACGCGAGCGCGAGCGGGGCCTTCGGCGTGGACCTGCCACTGGTCGAGGGGCCGAACACGATAACGATAACCGCCGAGGACAGGGCCCATAACACGAGGAGCTCGTGGAGGAGTATTACCGTCGACACCATCGCGCCGTTCATCATAATCGATGGGGCGAAGACAAGGACCGTTAAGACACCGCAGATGGACATCACGGGAAGCACGGAGATTGGCGCCCGTGTCACGGTCAATAACGGCGCGGTCAATGTCGACCCGACTGGGAAGTTCACCTATTCAGTGACGCTTGCGGACGGGCCGAACCCCTATACCTTCGAGGCGTCCGACAAGGTCGGCAACAAGAACAGCACGAGCGTGACCATCATACTGAAGATGAGGGCGCCAAGCCTGACAGTGCTGGCACCGAGCGATGGGGCCACCCTAAAGGATAGGACCGTCAAGGCGCAGGCGATGACGGATGCGAACCTGGACGGGACCATCAAGGGCTTCATCAACGGAGTGCAGGCCACCGTGGATGCGAACGGGGCCTTCAGCGCCGATGTGTCATTGAGCGAGGGTTTCAACCAGATAACATTCAAGGTCATGGACGATGCGAGCAACAACCAGTCCAAGTCCGTTCGGGTCACGGTGGACACGGTGGTGCCCACCATCAGCATAACGGACCCGAAGTCCGGCACGACGGTGAACAATGACAAGACGTCCATTTATATCGTGGGCAAGACCGAACCCTTGGCCACCGTCACCGCGAACAACAAGACCACCCAGGCGGGCACGACGGGGGACTTCTCGCTGGAGGTCCCGCTGGCCGTCGGGCCGAACCAGATCGCGATCACGGTCACGGACAAGGCCGGCAACAAGGCCACTCAATCGATAACCGTTACGAGGAAGACGACCAATGGCGGCTGTACCGGCAGCAATTGCCCATGCACGGGATCCAATTGCGGCAATGGGAACGGCACCAAGCCTACCGACTGGGCCACCTACCTGCCGATCATCATCATACTCATAGTCATCGTCGCCATCGTTGGGGCCGCCGCGGCATTTGCCGGTAGGAAGGGCCCGCCGGTCCCACCGGCCGGAAGGCGTAGGCAGGAGGAGGAGCCCTATCCGAGGGAGGACCGCTACGCCGGTGACAGGGACTATCCGAGGGCGTCGGGCAAGGACCGCTATGCCGACGAGCAGGGCGGCTACGACGAGGGTGTTGACCAGGGCCATGGCCAGGAAGGCTACGACCAAGGCCAAGGCGAGGAACAGTATCAGGACCCGGGGTACGACCAGGGCCAGGAAGGCTATGACCAAGGCTACGACGATCAAGGCTATGACCAGGGCCATGGTGATGACCAGTATCAGGACCCGGGGTACGATACGAAGGGCAGAAGGTAATGAGCAAGGTCAGTGGACCGGTTCCTTTCCCTGGCAGGTGCTCCTGAAGTCGCACCAGGCGCAGAACTTGTACTCGGTGTTCGCAGGGTAGTCGGAGATCTCCTTGCTCTCGGTCTTGGCCTTGATGTCCTGCACTAGCTTCCTAGTCTCGTCGAGGATATGCGGCCGTATGGGATAGTTGGCGGTCTGGCCGTAGAGGAGGTATTCGACCGAGACGTAGCGAGGCCGGACCCCGGTCTCCTTCTCGTAGAGCAGTGCATAGATGTAGAGCTGGACCTCGTGCTCCTCGGAGATCGAGTGCCTGTATAAGGACGATGTCTTGTAATCCACGAGGACCACATCGCCGGGCTCGTTCTCTATGACCGCGTCGATGTAGCCCTGGACCCCGAGCTCATCATCGACCACATGGAGCTCGCGGAACTTGGGCTTGGTGAAGTGCCAGGCCTTGGACGAGTCCTTATATTTATCGTACAAAGCCTCCATCTTCCATCGGCGGAGCTGGAGGAAACGATCTATCATGGCCTCGGTCTCCTCCCAGCGGTCGTCGCCGAACTTGTCGGTGACCTTCGCGTCGGCCCAGAAGTCCTTGAGTAGGCTGTGGGCGAGCTGCGACATGTTCTCCACGAGCTCGTCGTAGGACCAGCCCGGGGCCGGTTTCCAGCGGAAGAACTCCTCGCAGACGCTGTGGACGACGCTGCCGCGGACCAGGGCGAACTTCTCTGGGACCGGGAGCTTCATGACGTATTCGTAGTACCATTTCCTCGGGCAGGCCAGGTAGGAGGTTATCTGCGTGGGGCTGAGCAGGCGCTTGTGAGGACCATGCTTCTCGTTCGGGTCATCGTCCTTCTCTTTCTTTGGCATGTTACCGTTTTCCTGGGCTTATCCGTCTGGCCTCGGATATAATATGGATATTCCTAGAAGATATATCCTTGCGCGAACCGTTCTAGAAAAATACGAACTTTGGACAGTGCGATAGATCTCACACGGTCGTTGGGAGCTCGACATCGATCTTGGACAGGTTCTTGAGAGGTATCTTTTTCTTGATCTCGGGGATCTCGATCCCGACGATCTTGCCCTTTTTATCGAAATCGACGATAAGGCCCGGTGTGACCTCCTCGCTCTCCTCGATCTTATCATCTGTGAGCTGGATGTAAAGCACATCGGATTCGAGGTCGACCTTGACCTTCATCTTCGCAACCTCCTATCATGGCTCAGGACTTGATCCTTAGCCTCTCACCGTCAGGGACGACCTCGACCTCGGAATCGATGGGGAGCTCGGCGTCGAATTTGCAGAAGACCTTTACGCCGTCCTCGAGCTCCACCAGGGCCACCTTTACCGGGGCCTGGAAGCCCTCGGGGGCGACCTGCTGGGTCGTGTACGTCAGGAGGAGCCCCTTGTTCTCGACCTCGGTGGGCTCCATGGGCTTGCCGCAGAGCGGGCATCGGACCCTGGGCGGGACCGAGACCTTGCCGCAGTGACATTTGGATGCCTTGAGGTACATGGATGGAAAATCAGGACCATGGTATATCATCCTTCCTGTTGGAAACGTTCCTCCAGGGCCGACCGAAGTGTCGAAAGACTATTAAATGAAAATCATCTATCCAATCACCGATGGAGCTCGTAAAGACGATAAGCGATACATTGGCAATGGTGCAGGTCAAGATAGTCGATATGATCGACCGCGGTGGGGGCCTCGAGGGCTACTACATCGTCAAGATCATCCCCGAGAAAGGCGCCCAGGGCGGCTGGAAGGACCGCGAGCTGGCCGTATTCGACGATTATTTCTACACGAACTCCGAGTTCATCAGGGATGGCTTCAAGGTCAAGGGCGTGCTGAAGCTCCTCGGCGGCTATTCCGGCGAGCGGGTCCCGTCCGGGAAGAGCGAGTTCGGCCAGCGAGAGACGGAAAGGACCTGGGAGGGCTACATCGTCCAGGGCCAGATCGTCCACGAGGCGTATCTTGGTCCGGTCGTCGATGTCGGCATCCCTGTCCATTGCCATTATCTCCTCGCAAGTAACCTGCCGGTCCTCGAGAGATGGAAGAAGGAAAAGACCGAGCCGGACCTGTCCCAGCTGGACATCCCGAAGAAGGGCGACTGGGTCAGGGTCACGGGCGGGCTCTACATCTACCTCCTGAAGGAGCTCAATCTCATCTGTTCGTCCTGCGGGAGATCCCAGAAGTTCCTGACCACGAGCCTCCCGACAGCGGACGAGCTCGCAGGCCTCATAAGCGTGTGCCGTCAGTGCAAGCATGAGCAGCCGGCCAGCGCCCTCCCGGATTTATGCGATAAGTGCAAGAAACGCATGTGGCAATGGAAGGGCAAGTCGGTGGAATTCCCGCTGGACTGCGAGTGTGGCCGCTCTAGGTACGATTTCTCCTACGACCACAAGCCGCTCTTCATCGATGGCTAAGGCCTTTTAGACAACTTATCCCAGCATCTTCGAGAATGCCGTAGACCAGACGTCACGCATAGCATCGACATTCAGCTTGGCCACCGGAGCCTTGCCGTCGGTGATTACGAGCTCCTTGCCGCCGGCCTTCCCGAGCATGTAGATGGTCACGCCGGCCTTTTTCATGAGCTCCTCGAAGGCCTTCTGCTTCTTAGGGTCCACCTCGACGACCCAGCGGCTGTTGGATTCCGAGAAGAGCCTCTCGGCCTTGCCGAGCTTGACGCCCTTCGGTGCTTTTATGGCCGCTAGGTCCACCGTGGTCCCGATGTCGCCGCCCATGCACATCTCGGCGATCGTGACGGCGAGGCCGCCGGTGCCTATGTCATGGCTGGCCGCGACGAGGCCCTTCTCGATGGCCTTCACGATTGCGTCCACCGACCGCCCCAGCTTGTCCGTGTCGACCGGGGGCGCCTTTGGCGATAGGCCGCCGGACTGGGCATAGTACTCGCTCCCGCCCATCTCGGCGCCCGTTTCACCGATTTGATACAATAGGCCGCCTGCGGCCTTGAGGTCAGCTGTGACGCACTTCCTGATGTCCTTCACGATGCCGCAACCAAGGACCACGGCCGTGGGAGGCACGACGGAGATCTGCGACTCGTTGTAGAAGGAGACGTTCCCCGACGGGAACGGTATCTTCATGGCCCGGGCCACAACACCCATGCCCCGGACGACCTCCTCGAAATCATAGAGGTGCTCGGGCTTCTCGGGATTGCCGAAGTTCAGGCAGTCCGTCAAGGAATCCGGCATGGCCCCGACGGCCGCCAGGTTCCTGCAGATCTCGTCGATGATGCCTGCGCCGCCGTTGTAAGGGTCCACCTCCGAGGCTCGCGGGTTGAAGGAGACTGCTATGGCCAGGCCCCGGAAGGAACCCTCCAGGGGCTTCAGGACGCTCGCGTCACCGTGCGAGGCGACGCCTACCTTGCCCTGGAGCGGCTTGATTGCCGTCCTTGCCCTGACCTCGTGGTCGTAGACCCGGATGACCCATTCCCTCGAGCAGACATTGGGGGACCCGAGCAGGTCCATGATCGTCTCCGAATGCGATCTGCCGGCCTTTGGGGCCTTGGTCTTGACCTTGGTCTTCCTCGGACGGTAGGGCCTGCAGTACTCGGGCCCGCCCGTCAGGAACTCCAGGCTCACATCGATTATCTTCGCGCCCTTCCAGAAGACCTTGAGGTTCTGTTCCTCAATCACATGGCCCACGACCCTGGCCGTGATGTCCCACATGTCGAAGATGTCCAGGACATCCCGGACGTTCTCGGGCGAGACCGCCAGCATCATGCGCTCCTGCGATTCCGAGACCCATATCTCCCAGGGGACCAGGCCCTCCTCCTTTAATGGCACGTTCTCGAGGTTGACCTCGGCGCCGAAGCCGCCGGAAAGGGCCATCTCGCCTATGACGCAGGACAGCCCGCCGCCGCCCAGGTCCTTCATGCCGTTCACGAGGCCCTTGGAATTTGCCTCGAGGCACGCGTGTATGAGCGGTTCCTTGGTGATCGGGTCGCCCAGCTGGACGGAGCCCCGGTCCTCGTCGGACTTCTCCGTCAGGATCCGGGATGCGAATGTCACGCCGTGGATGCCGTCGCGGCCCGTGTGGCCGCCGCAGAGGACGAAGACATCGGTCTTGTTCTTGACCGAGTTCTTCCGTATGTCCTTCTTCTTCGCGATGCCGACGCAGCCGACGTTGACTATGCAATTTCCGGTGTAGCCCGGATGGAAATAGACACCGCCGGAGACCGTCGGGATGCCGACCCTGTTGCCGTAATCGCGAATTCCGGCGACGACACCACCGAAAAGGTACTTCGGGTGCTTGATGCCCGGCGGCAGGTCGCTGTGCTTTATGTCCAATGGGCCGAAGAACAGCGGGTCTATGCACGCGATGGGCTGGGCGCCCATGCAGAGGACGTCGCGTATTATCCCGCCTATGCCCGTCGCGGCCCCACCGTAGGGCTCCACGGCGGACGGGTGGTTGTGAGATTCGATTCGTATGGCGTAGGCGTGCTCCTCGTCGAAGTCCACGATACCGGCATCGCCCTTCAGAATGACCTTCGGGCTCGTGATGTTGAAGACGTGCTTCTTGAGGATCGGCTTGGAGGATTTGTAGCAACAGTGCTCGGACCAGGCCTGGCCAAAGGCCTGGACCTCCACGTCCGTCGGGTTCCTGCCCAGCTCCAGGTAATGGTCGCGTATGGTCTTCATCTCGGCCAGGTCGAGACCGACGCCGAGCTCCGTGCTGAGCTCCTTGAGCTCCGCGTCCGTCGCATGGCGCAGGTCCACGTCGCTCAGTGGAAGGCCCCCGGAACGGGGCTTGATTAGGTGTTTTATCGCCAAGGTGATCACCCCAGTCAAGAAAGACGGGGCCCTCAGGCCTCCTTGACCTTCAGCTCGTAGTCCTGTATCACCGGGTTCGCGAGGAGCTTGTCGCAGGCCTCCTTGGCCCTCTCGCGCGCCTTGTCCTCGTCGTCGACGTCCAGGAACAGCCTGAACGTCTTGGCGGACTTGACGTTCTTGATGTCGTCGAACCCGAGCAAACGGAGGGTCTTGGCGGTGTTGGCCCCCTCGGGGTCGGCAACGCCCTTCTTCAGAACGACCTTGACCTCGACCTCGTACATCTCGCATCCCCCACAATCGTCACGCATCGTGGCGCTTCGGGCCGGGAATGTGACTATTATATTATATAGATAATGTTAGGAATTCTGTACAATGTTCGCACCGCCCTATTCCGGGCCTAGCGAACATATTTAATACCTCGATATCGTTAGCTTTTGTGGTGGCTGCGATGGACCCCCTCGTTGCGCTCGTAGCGATCGTTCTGTTAATCATTTTCATAATAGCGCTTGGGTACACTGCGTCCATCCATGTCGGCGCGAACCGGCGCCTGAGGGCAGCCAAGGAGAAACTCGATTACGTGAAACAGATGGAGAACCTGGCCAGGCTGAGGCACAGGGACCTGGACGCCTTCGCCAAGGAGCTGAACATCCTCAGGGCCAAGAAGCACAAGCACGGCATACCGACCGTAACCCTCGAGAAGATACAGTTCAACCTGATGTACTCCATCGACGAGGACTGAGGCCACCGGGTGGTTCTCCCATGAGGTCCGCAGGATACCTGGCCATCGTTGGCGGGATCCTTCTTTTCCTGGGCGGGGCCGCCGGCTGGGGCATCTTCGCAATCATTTACAGCTTCATCGACCATTATCTGAACATCACCGGGGACTTCGCCAACATGATCAAGCTGGTCTTCCAGATACTTATATTCCTGGCGAGCCTCGGCGGCATCACCGTCATCATCGGCGGATATGCCATGCTGAAGGGGTTCGAGCGCATCGGTAAGATCCTGACCATCATAGGTTGCGGGACAGGCTTCTTGACCCTGGTATGGCAGCTGCTCGTGGCCTATGCGACCAATACCTTTAATGTCTGGACCGGCGCTATGATGACCTTCACTGGCATCGGGACCGTTCTGGCCCTAATATCCCAGAAGCTGGCGAAATGAGGAGGTCGTTGGATGAAGGTGAAGAAAGGGGACATAGTCATACTCATCGACAAGGACGGCAAGAAGTACAAGGCCGAGGCCACCGACCTGACGATGAAGATCAAGGACCTGGGCGTCGTGGACCTCGGGAAGCTCCTGAAGCTGGAGTACGGCGACCGCGTCACCCTCGCCGGCACGGAGGTCGTGGTCCTCAAGCCGGCGGTCATCGACCACCTCGATACCCTTGAGAGGAAGGCCCAGATCATCCTCCCCAAGGACGCGGCCTACATAATCCTCCATTGCGACGTTCATTCCAGGAGCGTAGTCGTCGAGGGGGGTTCGGGGTCCGGGGCCCTGACCGTGGCCTTGGCCCATGCGGTCGCGCCGGACGGCAAGGTCATCAGCTACGACATCCGGGAGGAGCACCAGGTGGTGGCGAAGCGCAACGTTGCGTCCGCTGGGCTGTCGGACCTCGTGCAGTTCAAGATCGGGGACGTCGCCGAGGCGATCGATGAGGCCGATGTGGACGCCGTCGTCCTGGACATACCGGACCCGTGGCGCGTCGTCGAGAACGCGTCCAGGGCCCTCAGGCTAGGGGGTCACATAGCCACATACACACCGACGACCAACCAGGTCGAACAGACCGTCAATGCGTTGCGCGAGGCCGGCTTCAGGGAGATCGAGGCCGTGGAGCTCATCCTGCGCGAGATGATCGTCACCGAAGGGGGTGTGAGGCCGAGCTTCGACATGCTGGGCCACACGGGCTATATCTGCATCGGAAGATGGGTCAGATGAGTGACCCATACCTTCTTTCCAAAGCAGGAGATTGAGGCGGTCGGCCTCCGAGAGCACTAGTTCGGAGCCAAAAAATATTTAATATCGAATGTAGTGGCCTATGAGGCACAGCGGGCCCCGGTAGCTCAGCTGGGAGAGCGCCAGACTGAAGATCTGGAGGTCGCCGGTTCGAACCTGGTCCGGGGCACTCAGCTCCATCATCCGATGGAGCGGTGCACCAGGGATGCCTGGGGGGATAGGGCTTGTCGTCGATGCCAAGGGAGATCGAGGGGCTGCTTAACAGCAGAGAGGGGAAATTCCTGCTAGTAAAGGGCAGGGCCGGGGTCGGCAAGACCATGTTCTGCCTCGAGCTCATAAAGGAGTTCGGCGGGGTCTATGTATCGACCATCGTGACCGCGGAGCAGCTCTACAAGGACAGCCCGGGCCTCGAAGAGAGCATCCCCAAGAACTTCGTCATCGACGCGACCATGTACACGGCCCCGTCGGCCCTTAAAGTGAAGGCCGAGACCGACATAGACGACAGCATCCTGCGCGAGATCCTCTTCGAGACGGGCACCGAGACCGCCCGGGGCCCGGTGCCACCCCTGCTCAAGGAGATCGACAGCAAGACCGAGGTCGCCCAGCTGCCCTTCTGCGTCATCATCGATTCCTGGGACAGCATATTCTCGCTGGCCACGTTCCCCAAGGACGAGAGCTCCAAGGACTTCTGGATCAAGGAGGAGGTCCAGAGGCTCGTCCTGAACCACTTCCGCAACCGGCACCTGAACCTTGTGATGGTGGCCGAGGGGGAGCGGGAGACCAGGATGGACTATCTCGTGGACGGCATAGTCACGCTGTCCATGGAGAAGGAGGGCGGCAGGACCCTGAGGCTCCTGAAGATAAAAAAGCTGCGCGGGGCCGAGATCACCTTCCCCGAGTACATATTCACGCTGCAGGGCGGGGCCTTCAAGACCCAGAGGTTCGAGGAGAAGCCGGTCGACATCGAGCTCACGCCCTGGAAGAAGGTCCACGAGCACAAGGGCTACTTCTCCACGGGCTGCCCGGACCTGGACCATCTCCTGGGCAAGGGCATCCCGAAGGGCTCCACCATACTCCTGGAGCTCGGCAACTCTGTCCCGAACCACGTGTGGGAGACCGTCATCACCGCCATGACCGCGAATTTCTTAGTGAACGACAGGAGCGTAATGGTCGTGCCCATGGGCGGCATGGACATAAACGACTTCGTGGCCGAGATGTACGGCTACGTCGGCAAGGATGTCTTCGACAACAACGTCCGCATCGTCGAGAGGGCCGACGCCGTAGGGGGCACCGAGAGGCCCTACATCATCGCCATCAGGTTCGAGGACATCACGCACGACCTTAGGGAGTGGCAGCGCGTCTACCACAGGCTACGCGAGAAGACCGGCAACCCGACCCTGGAGGTCATCGGTGTGGACACCCAGGAGGCCCGCTACGGCGAGGACATCTACAAGGAGATCATCAGCCAGTCCGCCGAGCAGGCCAAGCGCGAGGGCAATGTCATCCTCAGGATGGTCAGGCCCGGCCTCGAGGCCATAACGCAGAGGACGAGGAACATATCGGACATACACCTCAAGATGGCCACCAGGAACGGGGTCACGCTGATCTACGGCGAGAAGCCTGTGACGAGCATGTACGCGGTGAAGGCCGAGGCCCAGGATGGGAACAAGACGCTCACCTTGAAGCCGCTTGTTTGAGGGTAGTTGATAGGTTAATCAATAACAATAAATGCCTGTATATCACTTTAGGTGATGGCATCCGGTATTCATGAGGAGGGACTAATATGGCCGACAAGAACTTCGCCCTGGCGGGCCTCGAGGAGGAGGTCAACAGGACGGACAAGATGATCCAGATGAAGGTCGCGATCGAGTACCTGACACAGCTCATCGATACCAAGTACAGGTCCGCGTTCATGGAGGCCGAGAAGAACGCGAGGTCCGTCGAGGAGATGACGAAACTGCTGGAGCTCGCGAAGAAGTACATCGCGCAGAGGACACTCATCGACCTCCTCGGCATCGAGGAATGATCGTCCCTTCTTTTCTCAATTCATTGGGCCCGCGGACCTCTACATCATTTATTGCATTTGAAATGAGTCCAATCTGGGAACAGACCCCCCGCCATTTCATATGCATATAAAGTTTATAAGCCGGTTTTCCGAGAAATACTTTATAGTACCTAGGGGGAAAGCTTTATACACTTTCTCGAAAAACTACATATAATGCGAAATCCTCATTATTAATGCAATTATCGTAAATAATATATATAGTATAATCTATTACCAATTACGTTTAAATACCTTGCCATCTTCCCAGCGAGGCAAGGAAAAACCGCCTGTTGAACGCTCCGGCAGAACTGCCGATACCAACTACGGAGTGGGCTGACTATGTACCTAAAAGAAATCCAGATGGAGAATTTCAAGTCGTTCGGAAGAAAGACCGTCATCCCCTTCTACCAGGGGTACACCTGCATAACAGGGCCGAACGGCTCAGGTAAGTCCAACATTTCGGACGCCATACTCTTCGTGCTCGGGCCCAAGAGCAGCAAGGCCATCAGGGCCGGCAAGCTCACGGACCTGATATTCAACGGCGGCCCGTCGAAGAAGCCCTCGAAGTACACGAGGGTCACGCTGGTCTTCGACAACCAGTCCAGGGTCATCCCCGTGGACACCGACGAGGTCCAGCTGACGCGCGTGGTCAAGCTGTCCCCCACGGCGCCCGACAGCTACTACTCCTACTTCTACGTCAACGGTAAATCATCCTCCCTGAACGAGTTCGACACGCTCCTGGCCCACGCAAGGATCTCCGCGGAGGGCTACAACCTGGTCCAGCAGGGCGATGTGACCCGCATAGTCGAGATGGGCAGGATAGACAGGCGGCGCGTCCTGGACGGCATCGCGGGCATCACGCAGTACGACGAGGACATCAACAAGGCCGAGATCAAGAGGAAGGAGGTCGAGGACAACCTGGAGAAGATCGACACCCTCCTCGGAGAGGTCAAGAAGAGGACCCGCCAGCTGTCCAAGGACCGCGAGGACGCCATGCATTACAAGGAGATCAAGGACAAGGCGGACACGGCCAAGGTCCAGATGGCCTACAAGAAGAAGGATTCCCTGGAGGAGCAGATTGTCCAGGGCCGGGACCTCATAACGAAGTACGATACGGAGCAAAAGGACCTGGAGGACACCCTTTCGGCCCAGAAGAAGAAGTACATCGAGCTGTCCAAGAGGCTCGAGGACCTGGACAAGAGGATGTCCGAGCTCAAGGGCGAGGACGCCAAGGCCACCAAGGACCGCATCGACGAGCTCAGGCTCAACGTCTTCAAGGCCAACGACGGCATCGAGAAGGCCAAGTTCAACATCAAGCAGCTCAAGGACAAGAAGGGGGCCCTGACCAACGACCTCAGGAAGGCCACCAAGGAGCTGGACGGTCTCAAGACCGTGGTCTCCAAGCTCGAGGCCGAGATCGAGACGAAGCAGGAGGATCTCAAGTCCAAGGAGGACGAGCTCAGGGAGCTCGAGGAGTCCGTCACAAAGACCGACTCCAAGGCGCTTTCGGTCCAGCGGGAGATCCTCCTCAAGAAGAAGGAGCTCGAGACCGCCGAGAACGAGCGCCACCAGCAGTTACTGGAGAAGGACCGCGCAGAGGAGAGGCTGGAAAGGCTGTCGACCGAGATGGCGCAGCTCGAGGAGAGCCTCAAGAAGGTGGAGTTCGAGGTCAAGGACATCGACTACCAGCTGAGCGAGCTCGGCAAGGACGAGAAAGAGACATCGAAGAAGTTCCATTCGCTGAACGAGGCCTACACAGATAGGAGGACCAGGCTCGAGAAGCTGCTCAAGGAATCCAGGACACTCGAGGAGACGGTCATCAAGCTCCGGCGCGACTACGAGATGAAGAAGGCCGAGAGCCAGGCGGTCGAGTCGGTCCAGAAGGGCTACAGCCAGGCCGTCGAGGCCATCCTCGAGGCCCGGGACAAGGGGACCCTGAAGGGCATCCACGGGACCATAGCGGAGCTCGGCAACGTCAAGAAGGAGTACGAGGACGCCCTCGGTATCGCCGCGGGCCCCAGGATGCAGGCCATCGTCGTCGACGACGATGAGACGGCTGCCAAGGCGATCACCATGCTCCGGCAGAAGAACCTGGGCCGGGGCATATTCCTGCCGCTGAACAAGATGGTCATGGGCAGGCCCTGCGGCAAGGCCATCATGGCGGTCCGGGACCAGAACTCCGTAGGTCTCGCATTGGACCTGGTGGAGTTCAAGGACGAGTACAAGTCCGCATTCTGGTTCGTGTTCGGCGACACCGTCGTGGTCAAGGACCTGACCACCGCCCGGAAGCTCATGGGCGGCGTCAGGCTCGTCACGCTCGAAGGCGACCTGTGCGAGAAGACCGGCGCCATGATCGGCGGGACCGTTGCGCACGAGAGCATGAAGTTCGGCCAGGTCAAGGCCTCGGACATGGACAAGATCGGCAAGGAGCTGCAGAAGGCCACCGAGAGGAGCGACAAGGTCTCGGCCGAGATCAAGACGCTCCGTGCCGAGATGGACAGGCTCGAAGGGGACCTCAAGGGCGCGGTGCCCGACGGCTCGGACGCGTCCCGCAAGATCGGCGACCTGGAGTTCTCCAGGAAGGAGTTCATCGCCCGGAGGGACGCCATCAAGAAGGACCTGGCCGGCATGGCCAAGGACAAGGACGCCACAGAGCAGAACATCGGCAAGCTCAACCGGAGGCTCACGGAGCTCGAGGGCGTGCTCGAATCCCTGAACAAGGAGCGCGACGACAAGAACAAGGCCCTGCTCAAGGCCACGCCCCAGGAGCTCCAGAAGAAGATCAAGGGCCTCAGGGACGGCATCACCGAGCTGGCCAACGAGGTCCGGGACATGACCACGGCCCACGATACGGACAAGGCCAAGATAGAGCTCCTCGAACAGAGGGTCAAGGAGCTCGAGGCCGAGGTCCAGGCCGCGGCCAAGGAGCTCTCGGATAACGAGGAGGCCGTCGTCAAGTTCAAGGAGGCCGCGATCAAGAACGAGAACGAGCTCAAGACATTGCAGCAGGTCTCCACCAAGGCGGATTCCGAGTTCAACGACATCATGACGGCCCGCGACAAGGCCTACAAGGACAAGACCACGCTCGAGACCCAGGTCGAGAAGGTCCAGACGGACCTGGAGACCAAGGATGACCTCATACTACAGCAGAAGGACAGGATCAGGGCGCTCGAGGAGCAGCTGCAGGAGCAGATGAACGAGGTCCAGGCCCTGAACATCAAGGTCACGGGCGAGCTCCCGCCGCTGGCGGAGCTCGAGGCCATCATCAAGCTGGCCGAGAAGGACATGCAGGCCCTGGAGCCCGTCAACATGAAGGCCCTGGAGGACTACGAGACCGAGGACAAGAGGCGGCAGGAGATGGAGGAGGAGATCTCAAGGCTAAGGGACCAGAGGTCCCAGCTCATGAAGGTCGTCGAGGAGCTCAACGGCAAGAAAAAGACCGGGCTCATGAAGGTCTTCACGGCGATCAACAAGAACTTCAAGAAGGTCTTCTCGCAACTGTCCCTGGGCGGAGAGGCGGAGCTCTTCCTCGAGAACCCGGACAGCCCCTTCGAGGGCGGTCTGATAATCAAGGCCCGGCCCAAGGGGAAGAAGGTGCTGAGGCTCGAGGCCCTGTCGGGCGGCGAGAAGTCCCTGACGGCCCTGGCCCTGATATTCGCCATACAGGAGTACCAGCCATCCCCGTTCTACATGCTCGACGAGGTGGACATGTTCCTGGACGCGGTCAACGCCGAGGCCGTGGCCCACCTGATAAAGGAGAACACAAGGAACGTCCAGTTCCTGCAGATAACCCTGAGGAAGGCCACGCTGGACCACTCGGACCACTTCTACGGCGTGACCATCAGCAAGGAAGGCATCTCGCAGGTCATCGCGGACCTGAACCTGCAGGACATAGGCAAGGACGGCAACATCAAGATGGGCGCCAACGCCAAGGTCCTCCCGCAGAGCGATGTCGTCGAAGAGGAGCCGGGCAAGGGCGCCCCACCGGGGCCCACCAAGACCATCCGGGAACCGGCGGACACCGAGGCGGAGGAAGAGGAGGAGGATTGAACCTCCAGCAATGAGGCGTGTCCATGACAGAACAGGATTCCCCCTACAACGCGAAGTTCGTCCCCTCCGATGCCTACGACACCTACGAGATGCGCCAGCAGATCCTGAACCACCTGCTGTTCTACAAGGCCATCATCGACGAGGAGGGGTCCGGCGAGAGGATAACGAAGTACATGGACCTGGTGGACCAGCTCGAAGAAGGGCTCCACATACCCATCAAGGACCCGTTCCACAGGGCCATAGCCATCACCTTCGAGCTCGTCATGCAGAACCACATAAACCCCTGGAACGTGGACCTGCTGAAGTTCTCCAGCCTCTACCTCGAGAGGATAAAGGAGGAGGAGGAGGTCGACTTCATCACGGCCGGCAAGCTCATGGTCATGGCCTGGGAGATACTCCGGCGCCAGACCGAGGAGGTCATGGCCCGGTCCCAGCCCCCGCCGCCGCCACCGGCGGACGCATGGGCCGGCGTGGACATAGCCGGTGACTGGTATGTCGAGGACGAGTCCTTCGATTTCACGAAGAGCGTGGTGGACGCCAACGAGATGCCCCTGGAGGAGAAGATCTGGCGGCCGGCCAACCGGAAGGTCACGCTCTTCGAGCTCGTGGAGGCCTTCGACGAGGCCCGCAAGGATGTCGAGGTCTTCCGCATCCTCAAGGACGAGCACGAGAAGGAGCGGGTGCGGCTCGCGGCCGAGAACAAGGGCGCCGTCAGCGGCATGGTCCACAAGGAGAACCTCGAGCAGGACATCACCGCGACCTGGAAGAGGCTCGAGCGGCTGGAGGGGGCCATACCCCTGTCCAACATCTGCCAGCCCGGGGACCGGGTGGACCGGCTCTCGACGCTGGTCTCCATACTGTTCCTGGCCAAGGACAGCCGGATAAAGATCTGGCAGGTCAACTTCCCGTTCGGTGAGATATACATCAAGCACATGACCAACGGGAACGGCGGGCCAGCTCCCGCCGAGCACAAGAAGGACGAGATACAGCTCATAAGCAAGCCCAGGGGCAGGAAGGCCGCCAAGGCCGGGCCGCCGATGGTCGAGAAGACCCTGGAGGAAGGGCCCGCGGACGAGAAGGAGTTCCCAGACGACCTGAAGGAGCCCGGCGCCGAGTGCTCGGAGGCCCCCGAGGCGGAGGAAAGGCCGAAGAGGCGTGGAAGGGCCAAGCGGGGCGGCCGCAAGGGCGGCAAGTAGGTCCATTTTGAGCTCACAAGTGAACAACCGCAGGTGAAGACCGTGGTCGCGAATGACGAGGGCGGGAAGGAAGAGAAGCAGGAAAAGAAGCCGAAGATAGTGCCGAAGGCGGACCCCAAGGACCCAGAGAAGGCCGTCGAGGCCGCCCTATTTTCAGCTGGCAGGCCAATGGCCATCGACGAGCTCTGCAGCACCACTGGCCTCTTGCAAGGCCCCGTCAGACACGCGGTCAAGCGGCTCATAAAGAAGTACAGGTCCGAGAAGACCACCCTCGAGGTCTCCAAGGTGGGCTCCAGGTTCGCCATGCAGCTCAAGACCGGTTATGCCGAGGATGCTGTGAAGGTGGCCCCGTGCGAGATACCCAAGCGGTTCCTGAAGACCCTGGCCCTCATCGCCTACCACCAGCCTATAAAACAATCCGAGCTCAAGGGCATGATTGGCGAGAAGGTCTACGAGCACGTGCAAGAGTTGCAAAAGTACGGTATGGTCCACGCCAAGAGGTTCGGGCCCACCAAGGTCCTCATCACCTCGAACCGGTTCCCCGAGTACTTCGGCATCGAGACCGCGTCCCGCGAGGGCATCAAGAAGTGGATCGCCGAGAAGGTCGGCATCAAGGTGGCAAAGAGCAAGATCCCCATGAAGCAGTTCGAGAACATCGAGGAGGGCATGAAGCAGGAGGCGGATGCGGCGGTGGCTGGGAGCCTGCCGTCAGACGCGGGTAAGGAGGCGGAGGGGGAGGAACCTGAAGACGAGGTAGAGGAGGAATAGGGAGAGGGCCCTGGGCGAACCCTTTTGTAAGTTTGATGGAATCGCATCTTAAGACGTTTTGGACCAGCCGTTCGAACTTGCCATTATCCGATAGGAACAGTGGATCGTATAAAATTTCAGGACGGTCCGAGCCACCCCTCAGGAAGCATTAAAGCAGTTGGACGCAAGATATTATTAAGGGTCTCCCCAATTTCAGTAGTTGTGTCCGATGATTGCCGTACATGACATCGACGGTTGACGTACTTCTTATCGACAGATTCAAAGTTGGCCTGGGGTATTCATGATATTGTGAGATAACATGACCCCCCAGGTTCCAACAAATACTAGCACGACCTCTAAGATTATAAATCTTAAGGCTGGCCAGAATCGATCTCGAAAGACGAAGAATAAACTCTCCAAGGAGCTAGTTCTTCAAATCCTATTCGAACCTTTGCTCGAATCCTTCAGGACCTTCACCAATCCCTTTCCCCGAATGACCGAGGTTCTCCGGATCTCAATCCTTGCATGCGTCCAGAGGACATCTATCGACGACATCTGTAGTTATCTCGACAAAACTGTCAATGCAAGAACTGCAAGATATTACCTCAGTTGGTTGAGACTGGATAGTATTGAGAAGGGCATGAACGACCTTCTTCGACGAGATATTCTTCCGCTGGTCAAAAACAAATGGATCCGGCTCATTGTTGATCTGACTCACGTCCCATACTACGGATATGCGATGAAGGACGATACCGAGATACGAAAATCAAAGGCCAAGGATGGAACCTCGAGGTTCCATGTATATCTGACGGTCTATATCGTCGTGAGAAACCACAGATATACGATCGCCATCAGGTATGTCCGAAAGAAAGAGGAACTTTGTTCTGTTCTCAAGGAGACCTTGGATGAGGTCCTCGGGCTGAAACTGAATATAAGGCAGATACTCGCCGACAAGGAATTCTACAGCACTAAGGTCATCAATTATCTCAAGGGCCTAGATATTCCGTTCATCATTGCAGTACCTCAGAGAGGTTATTACATCAAGGCCTTGAAGAAAAGACGGAAAGGCGCCCGTTGTGTTCCGTGGGCAATTGTGAACCCTCAGAGGGAAAGGGCCACCTTCTGTCTGCAATGTTATCAGAAATACATGAAAGGCAGCAAGGTCCTCGGCGGTGGCGCCACTTGGTTCTTTTATGCGACGTACAAGATGCAGAAGAACCCCAAGAGGATCAGTGAAGAATATCGTCGGCGGTTCGGTATCGAATCGTCCTATCGTATGATGAACGCATGCAGGGCCAGGACAAGCAGTAAGAACCCGGCCCTTCGTCTATTCTTCGTCCTTATCTCGTTTTTTGTTGTGAACTTGAAGGTGCTCTTCGAATGGTTCTCGAGGTCCGACGGCAGGATGGATAGAGGAAGTTCTGCCGCGTTGATGAGATTGAAGCGCTTGTGTCGACTTATTCGTTCTATCTTTGAGAGGACAGGGGAATGGCATTGTCGTCGATCAAATCAACAAATCATGGCTGGTGGGTGAATGTATTGCCAAGTACTGAATTTGTAGTTCATGTTGTCCGTGAGACAGATTGTACCGATCATCATCCTAGGAATCATATTCTTTGCAGGGCCGGCATTGGCCGACGAGGGTGGCAGCGATAATTCTGAGCTGCACTGCACCCTCGGCAGTATAAGCATCGCCGTCTTGATCGGGACCCTTCTCACAGGACCGCTACTGAAGGGGCGCTTCGGCCGCATCAAGGGTCTCAAGCCCTATCCGCTCCATATGTGTGCGATGGTGATCCTGTCGATATATCTGACAGGGGTCTTCATCTTCCGGGGTGTTGGTCGCAGGGGGCGGCAATCCCATCGGAAGCGTCCATGGTGCACTTGGGTTCTTGATCGTGCTCGTGGCCTGGGCCGCGGTGGCATTGAGCCCCTGCACCATTACAAAGGCCGTGAAACGAAAGGTCGTCTCAGGGATCCATCAGGCCATGGCCATCCTTCTTTTGGTCGTCATTGCCGCCCAGATACTGTATGCCTATCTCGTCATGGGCGGCTGACCCCGGTCCAGGACAGACCGCAAACCATTATTGCCCTGGATGGATTCACCGTAGTAAGGTGATCCTATGGGTGACCTCGAGGACTTCAAGGCCGAGAATTTCAAGATGTTCCTGGAGACTAAGGGCATTGCCCTCGTCCAGATGATGGACGAGAACCAGGAGATGCCTTACAATGCTAAATGTTACATCAACACGAAGGGGACCATAGGCTATGCCGAGGTCGACATCCAGGACAGGCATGAGTTCATCTTCCTCTCGAAGACCGCCAAGGGCGACGTCATGACGCTGACCGGTGAGCCTGCCGGGGCGCTCCCCATCAAGGCCCCGGGCATGTTCGTGGTATTCTCAGTGCCCGAGAAGACGCCTATCGAGACGGTCCATGCCCAGCACGTGAAGGCCTTCGGAGGGGAGGTCCCGTTGGTGGATGTGGATTATCTGAAGAAACAGGTCCCGAAGCTCCCGCAGAAGGCCCTCGATGTGGCCATGGCCGCCATGAACGAGATCCTATCGGCCTTCGGCGGCGCGGGTGGCCTCATGGAGGCCATGGGGAACATGATGACGGGCATGATGGATGGCATCGGGAAAGGCCTTGGCGATGCGATGGCCGGTCTCGGCGGGGGGGAGGCAAAGCCCGTGGACGTAAAGACAGAAGGGCCGAAGCCCGCGAAGGCACCCAGACCTAAGAAGGCCACCAAGCCTGCAAAGAAGAAGGCCCCGAGCAAGGCCAAGCCAAAGAAGAAGGCCTCAAAGCCTAAGAAGAAGTGATCCCACCGTCAGTTCCATCCCAATATGTCCCATACGCGGTTCGTACCGGTCCCTTCCGGCGGCCTGTGCCAGCCCTCGTCCGGCTCGGCGAAGAACCGGACCATCTTTGCACCGTAGTAGATGAAGTAGACCAGGCCGACGACCACCCAGAGGATGAGTATTATCCCCAGGGCGAGCTGGGTCGCGGCATTGTTCGGCATCAGGCCCTCGGCCACGCCGAGATAATCGAACGAGAAGTGCAGCAGGATGGCCCCGTGGACCCCCTTCTTGACATAGACATAGCCGAACCCGAGGCCCGATACCGCTGTCGGCAGGACCTTCCAGAGGTCCCAGCCGGGCGCGTGCGCGAACCCGAACATGAGGCTGGAGAAGACGATCAAGCCGACCGTTATCGGGGTGAACTCGCCATGGCCGCCGACGAGCAGCCTCGCTACCCGCCTAAGGGCCTTGTTCGTGTCCATGGTCCTCTCGCCGAAGGTCCCCTGGGCCAGGGACTTGATGACAAGTATTACCAGGAGCGGGGCCCCGATTAGCAGGATGCGCGCCGCGATCTCCTCCCAGACCGATGCGTTCAGGAAGTCGTAGAGGTTCTTCCAGAGCTCCGTCGGGAAGTTCGGGGAGCTCGGCGACGCGCCGCCGGTCTCGACGGTGAAGTAGTAGATGTAGTCGAAGAACAGGATGGCGAAAAACAACTGTGCAACGATCACGAAGGTGGTCCCGTTGGACCTGCTCGGCGCCCTGGCCTTCGGGAGGGAATCGAGGACCGTCCGCTTCAGATGGCTCCGCTCGGGCCAGACGAAATATGCGAGCGAGCCTCCGAACAAGACGACTATGAACACCCAGTAGGCAGCGGCCGCATAGCCCTGAAGGACGACCAGGCCTACGGGAGAGGGCAACAGTACGAACGGTATGGCCGAGATCTCGGCCCAGTGGACGCCGACGGCCGGTACCGCATAGAAATATATGAGGATGCAGATCGACAGGATGAGCGTGTAGGACAGGATGGCCAGCAGGCAGCCTCCGGACGAAATGGCCTTGAAGATGTTATACAGCGTGGGCTCGCCGAACTGGGCCGATGGGGGAGCCTCGTCGACGACCTCGACGGCCTCGAAGAACTCGGCCCTGGACTGGATCTTGTTACCACACTTCGGGCACGAGAACTCGGTACCCGGGTCGACCAATATCTCCCCGCAGTGGCTGCACTTGGTGTACATCTTGGAAAACGAAAGGAATTTACGGGTATTTAATATTTATAAGAAAGTACCTAGTCCTCGGGCATCATCTTCCGCTTCTCGTACCACAGCATGAGCTCCCAGTCGTCCTCGCCTTCCTCGAACTTCTTCTCCATGACCTTCAGGCCCCAGCGCCGGCCGAAGTCCTGCAATATCTTCATGGCCTCGTCGTTCCCGATGAAGTCCGTGTAGGCCAGCACGCCGGCCCGCCTGGTGGCCTTGAAGGCGCCGACCATCTCTGTCCCCTTGAAGACCAGGTAGCATGTGCCCAGGTTGTACCTCTCCTTGATCTCCTGCTGCAGGTACTGCGCCACGGGGTCCGTCGTCGTCAGGACCCTGTTCCCGACGGCCTCGGACTTGGACAGCCGTTCCAGGTCCTCGGCCACGAGCCAGTAAAGCGTATCGTCGCCCTCGACGAAATATCCCTTGATGAGCCAGCCCTGTTCCTCCCAGGTCTTGAGCTGGTCCCTGATCTCGCTCATCTTGAACTCGTGCTTAGTGTAGGCCGCTATCTTCTCCGCGCTGATCATCCCGAAGTTCTCGATGATGCGCTTCAATATGGTCCTCCGGGCCTCGGCCGTGGGCACCGGCGGCTCCTCCGTCGGGACGAACATGTTCCTCTGGTCCTTGATCACATACAGGCTCGTGTAGAGGTCCTTCATCACGGAATTGAACGTGTCCTGGTCGAGGCTCAGCCGCTTCTGCAGCTCCTGCCGCGTCATGGCGCCGGAGCCTTTTATGAGGGAAAGGGCATTCTTCATACCCTTGCCGAGCTCCCGGTTCTTCGCGCTCTTGTAAAGGAGAAGGTCCGGGAAGGTGCAATAGGTCAGGTACTCGGGTATCGCAAGGCATGTCACGAGCCGTTCCTTGTACTTCCTCAGCGGATGGAACAGCCGGACGCGCGACTCCACCTCGAACTCCGAATGGAGGCCGCCCATGCCGCGGATGGCCTCGAAGGTGTCCTTGAACTTGTTGTCCTCGGTCAGGTGCTGGCGCCAGAAGATGTAGGCCAGGGTCTTGGTCTTCGGGAAGGTCTCCGTCCGTACCTGGCCCTTGACCAGCATGCCCTGGATGACCACATAGCCCTTGTCAAGGAACTGTTTCAGTAATGGCTCGGGCATCTCGGCCGGGGCCTTGCCCAGGGCCCTCTTGAACCTGAGGACCTCGGTGCCGAAGAGCTTGTGGTACTCGAGGTGCCGTTCGAGCTCCTCGAGGAGCTCCGGTAAGAGCCCCTCGTCGTCCAGGACCGCCTCCCGGACCTCGACACAGCCGCTGAGGTTCCACATCTCCACCATGCCGGCGAGCTTGCCGTCCTTGATGACTGGGAAGAACCAACCCTCGCCGAACCTGTTGGCGACCTCCAGCCATACGCGCCTCGTGTAGGGGTCGTACTGGGACAGGACCCTCAGGCGGTCCCTGAACTTGGCGGACCGCGGCAGGACCTTGAGCTCCTCGAGCTCCTTGGGGGTGATGAACATCTCCAGGGAGGACCCGTCGACCACGGACAGGCGGAAGACCTTGGCCTCGGTCTCGAGCCTGTCGATGGCCCGGTGGATCTCCTCGTAGCCGAGGCCGGTATGGTACCTTATCAGAGGTATGTGCGCCGGGCCGTAGAGCTCGATGCATCTCATGACCAGGGCCTGCGCCGCCTCCTCGAACGGGACGGTCGTAGGCGCTACGCTCCCGTCCGTCGGGACGGCCGCTTGGACGGGCCCGGCCTGGCCCTCGCCGGTCGGTGGGCTCAGGAGGCTCTCGCCCAGCTTCGCCATGGCATCCTCGATGGCCTTGTCGGCCTTCTTGGGCCGGCCCCTCTTGCGCTTGCCCTTGTTTGTCCTGGCGTCTACCTTTGGAAGGTCGAAGGGCATCTTCCCGGGCCCGAAGGCGTCGTACCTGTTCCGCGTAGGCCATTCCCGGTGCTCGTTCTGGACCCGGACCACGTAGAGCCCGTGGTCCAGCTTGTCCAGGGATTCCTTGACGATGACCTTAGGATACTTGTCGTCGAAGATCCGGACCAGGTCCCAGAGGCCTATGCCGGGCTGCCCCTGGATGGCCTTCAGTATCCTCATGTCCTGCAGGTTGAGCGTGGGCCTCTGAGCCACGCGGTCCATGAGCTCCGCCTGCTGGTGTGTCATGAACCCGACCCGGCCCTTCACGAACCTTCCCTCCAGGATGCCTCCGGTCTCCCGGCCCTTCCACCAGGCGTTTATGTCGAACCGCTCGACCCTGTTGAATATGTCCAGGGTCATGTTGGCCTCGTAGAACTTGTTGAAGTAGTCGTCGAGGTCCTTGCAGTTGAAGAAGTGCTTTTTAATGACGAACTGGCGGACCTCGCGCTCGCCGAAGACGAGACGCTTCTGGTCCGAGATGCGGACCTTGTCCCTTGACAGGAGGTACCTGGTCGTCGCCTCGAGCTGGATGGTCGAGACCTCGGTGGCCAGCTCCTTGATGACCGATTCGAGCAGGGTCTCGTCCAGGGCCAGCTTCACGGAGATCTCCTCGAGGGTCATGGGCGGCCTGAACTCGAGGTGGTTCCTGAGGACGATCTTCAGGGCCTCGTCCAGGGACCTTACCGGCTGTGCCTGCGGCCCGCCCACCCAGGATTTCGCCGGGGCGTCGTCTATTATCTCGGGACTGCCGTTGCCGTTCATCTCGCCGTTGGTCTTGGTGTCCCCGTTGCCTGTCGGGACCTCGGGGCCATCGTTCTTCGGCGAGGCCAGGACCCGCGGTATGCCCCGCTCCTTGAAGACGAGCTTTCCTTCGGGCGTCACGACCCGCTCGATCAGATAGGCCTGCTCCAGGGCCCTGACCTCCGGCGTGGCCTTCTTATCAGGGTCGACCTTCTCGATGCCCTTCAGGGCCTTTTTCTCGGTGGCGGTCATCTTGCAGGGCCGCGCGTAGAGGACCTTGTACATTTCTATGTCCTCGGTCGGGACCCAAAGGGGCCCGTCGCGCCATATGGAGGACAGGGCGCCCTCGGCTATTAGCTCCGATGACCATTTCCTCAAGGTCTCGAAGTCGATGATGGAATATCTGAAGATGGTCTCGCCCTTGTCCTGGAGGACGTTCATGGGTCCCATGACCTTCATGAACGGCACCAGGTCGTCCTTGGATTCTATGACCGGCTGCTTCGAGCGATAGTGCTCCGCAACGAGCTTCGGGTCCAAAGTGCTGTCCGGCATGTCGGCTATGATCTTCCCGAGGACCTGCTTGTGCAGCTCCTTCAGAAGGCCGGACCGGTCCTCCATTAGAATCATGTCCGAGGCCCCGATGAGGACGATGTTGTGCGCGAAGGGCGATGGCACATCGGAATAGCCAATGTGCTCCACCGTGACCTTCCCGTCGCAGATGGCCTCGACGACGGCCTTGGCGTTGTCCACGTCCAGGGCGTCATGGAGGATCTCGTTGTAGGTCTCCTCGATGACCGGGAAGCCGTCGGCGAGCGTGGAGGGCTTGCCCTTGGATCCCTCCTCGGCGACGGGCACCGCGATGATTGTGGTCCCCAGCGCGTCGAGGAGCCTCGAGGCGTGCTTGAGCTGCCTCGAGACAGGTATCTCCTTGCCCTTGAAGTTCCTGAGTATCATGAAGGAACGCATTGCACAATGGCGGAACCTCTGCTTGAAAAGCTCCGTCGATGTTATGGCGCCCTTGAGCATCGGCTCCAGGGTCTTGGGCGAGACCAGCTTCTCTATGCCCTTGAGCTTGACCTCCTTGGGCACCGTCAGCATGAAGTTGTCGTCCGTGAGGCTGACACGGACGTTGACCCCGGCCTTCTTGGACAGCGCGTAGGCATAGGCCCGGGCCAGGGCGTCGTTGACCCGCCGGCCGTAGCAGAAATGGAAGATGATGTTGTACCTCTGCTGGTTGTCCAGGTAGCCCTCGATGACGAGCCTCTTGTCCGTGGGCACCGGGGAAACGCCCATCTGCTCCTTGAAGTAGTTGTAGAGCGACTTGGCGGAGCCCTCGTCGAGCTTGTAGTCGTCCATGAGGTTGGATTCGACCTCGCCAGCCTTCTTCTCGGCCTTGATGAGCTTCTCCACATGGGCCCTGAACTTCCCTATGTCGTTCGAGAGGTCGAAGGACCTCGGGAGCATCTCGCCGCTCCAGGAGGGCACCGTGGGTCTGCGGCCCTGGGCGTCCTTCACGAAGACCGTCATGCCGCGGGACTTCTCGAACTCGTAGGTCTTGCCGCCGAGCACGAAGATGTCGCACTTGGAGAGCCGCTCGACGAACTTCTCGGATAGCTTCCCGATAGGGCCCTTGTTGGAGAGGACCTTGTAGTTGGCCTCCTCCGGTATGGTGCCCATGTTCAGATAGTAAATCATCCGGGTGCCCTTCTTGGACCCGAAGAAGGTGCTGTCCTCGTCCATCCAGATGCGGCTGAAGCCGCCCTCGTGGCCCTTGAACCGGCCGGCCAGGTAGTCCAGGACGTTGTCGAAGTCCTTGCGCTCCAGGTCCTTGTAGCAGTAGGACCGTTGCACCAGCTCGAAGGCCTGGTCCGCGGTCCATTTCTCCTCCAGGGACATCCCGACGATGACCTGGGCCAGGACGTCCAGGTTGTTGTGGAGCAGGTTGATCCGGTCTATGCGGCCGTCGATGGCGCTCTTGACGAGCACCGCGGTCTCCACAAGGTCGTCCTTGTCGACCATCAGGAAACGTCCCTTGGCGGTCTCGTGGACGCCGTGGCCGCTCCGGCCGATCCTCTGGAGGCCCTTGGCCACGGACTTGGGGCTGCCAATCTGGCAGACCAGGTCGATGTGCCCTATGTCTATGCCCAGTTCCAGCGATGTCGATGTCACGACGGCCTTGAGCTTCCCGCTCCGCAGGAGGTCCTCGACCTCCAGCCGGGTCTCCCTGCTAAGGGACCCATGGTGAGCTGCTATGTCGTTGAGACCCTTCTCCTTGAGGCGGTACACCACGCTCTCGGTCCCGCTCCTCGTGTTCGTGAATATCAGCGTCGTCTTGTGGGCGGCTATGAGCTCCTGGAGCTTGTCGTACATCTTGTGGTTGACGACCTCGTATGGCAGGGCCGTCATGTCCTGCACGGGGCATATTATTCCCAGGTCCAGGCGTTTGGTCATGGCAGCCTGTATGATGTTGCACTCGCGGAGCTTCCCATCCTTGTAGCCCACCAGGAACTTCGCGATCTCCTCGATGGGGGCCTGGGTCGCCGAGAGGCCGACCCTCGTGAACTCCTCCTCGACATGCTGCTGGAGCCTCTCGAGGTTCAGGGACAACAGGACGCCGCGCTTGCTGTTGCTCACCTCGTGGATCTCGTCCACGATGACCCACTTGACGTGCCTGAAGTTCTGTGAGAACTTGGGCGTCGAGAGGACGAGCGCTATGGATTCCGGCGTCGTGATGAATATGTGCGGCGGCCTCTTGGCCATCTTCTGCCGCTCGTAGTTCGAGGTATCGCCCGACCGGACGGCGACGCGTATCGCGGGGGGCTCGTGGCCCTCCTGCCGCGCCAGGGCGGTTATCTCGGCGAGGGGCTCGTTCAGGTTCTTGTTGATGTCGTTGGCCAGGGCCTTGAGCGGCGAGATGTAGATGCAGTATATCCGGTCCTCGAGCCTCCCGGCCTTATTGAGCTGGAAGAGTTCGTTGATGATGCTCAGGAAGGCGGTGATGGTCTTGCCGCTGCCCGTTGGCGAGGAGACGAGCACGTTGACCCCCTTGTGTATCAAGGGTATGGCATAGGCCTGGGGCTCGGTGAGGTCCTGGAACTTCCCCATGAACCACTTCTGGATGAGCGGGTCCATGAGGTCCATGACCTGCCTCAGGGAATGCCTCTTGGTCTCGTACTTCAGGGACATCCTCGGCCTCTCTACTTCCGTTCTGTCCTCGGGATTTCCGAAATTACTATTCTCTTCTCCTTCTTCTTAAGGTTTCATATCCATTAGAGTAAATCAAAGGTGATACGACTAGTTAGTATTAATATTTTCCCTTCGAAATAAAAATCCATGGCGAGATAATCGTTTCCAAATTCGCAACCGGTCAAGCACCGGTACTGTTATTTTGTTTCACTTTTTAACCAAATACGATGCCTCATTTTCCCAAAATGGGATGGCATGAAATGTCCGGCCCACCGGCCATCAGAATGAACATCGTTGTCCTCATGGCCATCCGGACCCCTGCGTTCCCTGGCCCAGGAAGGCCCGGGCTGGCCGATGATGCCTCCGGCTCAGCAGAAAATTGCGGATGGCAGAGCTCTATCGTTCTTGGCTTGTGCTAAGGGAACAGGTCCTCGAACTTGTCCTGCAGGTTCATCTGCAGCTGCTCAAGGATCCCCTCGAAGTTGGGGCTCCTGAACTCCCTTATGCTCTTCTCCTCTTCGAAGCGGACCTTCGCAACAAAGGCGTCTCCCTGTCGAACGACCTCGATGTCGCAGATGTTTCCCAGTAGTTGCCACTCGTTCTGTTGCATCATATTGGGTAGACCCCCTAGTGTTGAACAATTGCCCTCTTTTCCCTCGAATCATATATTACAGGGCGATCTCTCAATATCCGTATAGAATAGGTATCCTCAGGACCCATATAAATGTTTCCCCATTTTCGACGCTTGCCGATTGTCGATAAACGGTGATTCTCGGAGTGGATAGTGCCCTTTTCGCAAGCTCAGGTCCCGCGTTTGGTTATTTTGCGGAGGAACCGTCGGACCGCATCCTGCATTTCATCGGAACTTGAATAGCGCTCTACATGAAACAGGGGTTCCGTATTGCCGTTGAACATGGCGGAGAGCTCGGGAAGGGATGCATGGCAGAGGGCCAGGACCGGGATCTTCATCTCGCGAATGGCCACCGCGACCTCGTAGCCGACCCCGAGGCTTGGATAGGTGACCTCGGCGACGAGGCAGTCGGCGATCCTCAGCCAGGCCATGTCCCGGTTGTAAAGATAGTCGTCACCCTTGCCCTCGGCCTTGACCTTCGGGGACCGGTCCTTGCAGACCTCGTTCATGGGCGTGTGGCCGAGGGACACCACGATCCCTGCGAGGGCCCGCAAGGAATCCCAGCCCTTGCCCTCACCGCCGCCGCGCATGCTCGCGGCCAGGTAGACCTTCAGGACCCGACCTGCCATAGCTCATCACCGACATAATGCAAGGTCTTGACGGCCTTGCCCTTGTTGGTCCGGACCATCTCGGTCCCCTTGACCAGGGCCCTGCCTATGGCCAGGGGCTTCTTGTTCTTCGTGTCCCGGACCCAGACCAGGCCACCGACCTCGATGGCCGGGTCGGCGGTCACGATGCCGGGGCACATGACGTCGGCGCCCTTGGTCACGAACGGGACGGCGCCCATGTCGACCTCGACGTAGGCCTTGGTGGCCTTGAACTTCAGGAGGCCCCGGACGGTCAATGTCGGGACCCCGTCTATGAAGATCGCCACCGGGACGCCGTCCACGAGCACGAACTCCTGGCCGTGCTCGCCGGCGACCTCCGCGACCTCCACATTGTCCGTGCCCGTGAGGACCTCACAGCCGAATGTTGCGGTGATCCTCTGGGCCAGCTCGTCGATCTCCTTCCGTCGGAGGAGGTGCCTACGCTTGTACTTCGTCTCTCCGGGCATGGTCGGACCTACTTCTTCAGGGCGGGCTCGATGGCCTCTAGAACGCTCTTCCGGACGGCCTCGTCCGTGAACACCGGCAGATTTCCAGGGACCGAGACGACGGCTATACCGGCCTTCTGAAGGACCTCGATAGCAGGCTTGCATTTCTCCTGGAACTCCCGGAGGCGGGACCGTATCTTCTCCTCGGTGTCGTCGGACCTCTGGATGACCTCGAGGTTGCAGTCCTTGCAGAACCTGCCGTCCTTCGGCGGCTTGTGCTCCAGGTGGTAGACCTTGTTGCATTTGGGGCATATCCTGCGGCCGATGGTCCTCTTGATGATGGCCTCGTCGTCGTTGTCCACGATGACGACCAGTCCTATGTTGGTCTTCTTTTCCTTGACCAGCTTCAGCAGGTACCTGGCCTGGTCCGAGGTCCTGGGATAGCCATCCAGGACTGCCCTCTTGAAGCCCATCTTGGAGAAATATCCCGAGAAGAGCTCGTTGGTTATCTCGTCTGGAACGAACTTACCGGAGGACACGAAGGTCTCGGCCTTGAGCCCTAGCACAACGGCATCCAGGTCGTCCTTCACGCCGGCCTTCTTGAGGGCCGCGGCGATCTCCTTGTCGGGCTTGAACTTCCCGGCCTTCTGATCGTAGAACTGTGAGATGTCGCCTTTGAAGCCACTTTTACGGAACTTGCCAAGGTATTCCCTAAAGATGTTCCCGGTGGACAGTTGCTGGAAGCCGAACTCCTTGACGAGCACATCAATGCGGGGCTGCTTGCCGGCCCCGGACTTCCCTGTGACAACGATGTTCTGGACCTGTTCCTTCCTCATGGCGATCCCTTTCTTTGAGGGGGGAAGGGTGGGCCTTTAGATAAATCTGACCATGGGCGACAAAATGAAAAAAATAAAGTGGAGAAAGGAAAAAAAGAACAGACCGGCCCTCAACGCTTCTTACGCCTCGAGATGGCCACCAGGGCCACTGTCAGGGCCAGCACGAGCACGACGCCCTCGAAGCCGGGCGTGTTCTGCTTGTTCTTGGCCTTCACGACGATGTGGATGTTCTTTTGGACCTTGTTGACCCCATCGTCCACGATGAGCGTTATCGTGTAGGTGCCTTTCTTGAGGTTCTTAATGGGCAATTTCTGGCCCGTGCCCAGGGTCACGCCCGTTATGTTGTTCTTCCATGTGTAGGATATGGGGTCGCCCTCGATGTCCTTCGCAATATCGGCGTTGAAGTTGATGGTCTGGCCCTCGGTGAAGACCTGGCCCTCGGTGGGAGATGCTATCTTGACGTTCGTCGGGGGCATGTTGATGTCAACTACCGTGAGGTTCCACAGGAAGAAGTCCGTCAACTTGCCGTCGCTGGCTTCGACCTTGACCTTGTAAAAGCCCGCATGGAACTTCTGGGAATTGGGGTCGTTGTCGGACACGAAGAGGAAGGTGTCGTTCGTGGTCGATTGGATGGTGCCCTCGACGAACCACATGTACGTCATGGTCTGGTTGGTGTCCGGGTCGGTGACATGGATGACCTTGAAGGTCATGTTCTGGCCCTCCAGCATGGTCTGGTTGCCCTGGGACGGCTGGACGGAGGTGATCTTCGGCGGCTGGTTCACCCAGGCGACGTTGACGATGAGCTTCAGCTTGGCCTCCAGCGTCGAATTGTCCCTGGCGAGGAGCCATATGATGTCCTGGCCATGCCAGTTCTGGAGCGGCCCGACCTTCAGGATGCCTGTGTTGATGTCTACGTTGGCCAGGAGGTTCGCCGGCTGCGGGGAAGTGATCGAGTACCTCAGGTGGTCATGGGCATAGGACACGTCCTTGTCCAGGAAATACGGGGCGACCAGGACCGTGACCGTGGGCTGGTTCTCAGAGATGTTCAGGTACCTGACCGCCGAGCCTACGACCTGAGGCGGGTGGTTCTTGTGCATGACCGTGACCGAAAGGTTGCCCCAGGCGGGCGGGTTGGTCTTGGTGGTGTCGCGGGCCGTGACATTCATCGTCAGCTCGCCGAACCATCCGTCCACGGGCCCCACGGTCAACCTGCCCTCGGTGTTGTCGAAGTGCACGGGTATGCTGCCGTTGTTCGCCACGCTGAAGTTGAGGGCCGGATTGTCCACGTCCTTGAAGTAGTCATATAGGAACCCGGTCATGTTCATCGTCTCGGACTCGTTCATCACGATGGGCGGCAGGGCCCCGATGAAGTACGGCGGGTCGTCGACAGGGATCACGCGGAGGGTCGTCGATGCCGTGTCAAAGGACTTCCCTGTGTTGGCCCAGACGTCGTCGGCCCTGAAGGTTATGGGCAGGGTCCCGGCGCCCGTGTTCCAGTTCTTTATGGGCTTCATGGTCACGGTCCCGTTCGTTGCGATGCTTATGGTGATGTTAGGCAGGTAGGACGGCGTGAAGCTGTAGGCGAGCGGGTCGCTCTCGGTGTCTTGGAAGTAACCTGTAAGGTTCAGGGCCGTGTATGTCGTGTCCTCGGGGAACGCGATGGGCTTGATGTCCAGGTTGTTCTTCGGACCCTTGTCCGGCAGGTCGAAGAATATGGAATAGCTCGAGTCGAGCGGCCTGAAGGTGAACTGCTCGATCATGTTCGGGTCCCTGACGGGCATGGCCATGATATAGTAGTTGCCCGATGCCGAGGCCGTGAAGTTCTTGATCTTGACCTTGCTGGTGACGGTGTTCGTGGCGTTCTGCGCGTTGCCATCCACCGTGTCGAAGGCGCCGGTTATGTAGTTCATGCTCTGGTCGTATATCGATATGTTATAGACATCGCCAGTGTTGGTCAACAGCGTCATGGTTATGTTGATCTTGTTGTCCTTGGCGAGGAATACCTTGTACCAGTCGAAATGGTCGAAGGACATCTGCAGATGATCGTTGATGACGCACTTCTTGGTAATCACACGCGCATGGTCCGGCGTGTTGTCGCCGTCGCTGTCCACCGGGTCGTAGTCCGAGATCCTGAGCTTATAGGTCCCCACGCTGCCGGGCCAGGCCTTTATCCTCAGCCAGTACTGGCCTGCAAAGGCCTCGGCCTTCAAGTACTCGATGTTGCCGATGGAATTGTTGTCGCTGGAGGCGTTCAGCCACAGCGGGTTCCTGTGGCCCGGATAGTAATAGTTCAGCATGTCCCACTGGTCGAGGGCGAAGATGTCGAAGTCCGAGCCCGGGGGCACGAACAACGTGACCTGGATGCCCTTTGTGTTCGGTATGGAGAGCCTGTACCAGACGTTCGGGTTGGTCCCGCTCAGGGTCTGCGTGGCATCAAGGAAACCTGGCATGTCCATGACCCTGCCGATGACCTGCGGGGTCTGGTTATTGATGTTCATGGTATAGTTCACGGGCTTGGAGTTGGCGCCGAGGTACAGCCAGAGGAAATAGTCCCCGGTCTCGATGCATAGGATCGACATCGTCTTGATCTGCCAGTTCCCGTTCTCGCGCCGGATGAGGGAGTGTATGGGCCCCGGCCCCAGTAATTCCATGTTGGCGCTGTAATCGGAGTACATGGCCGGGTTCCATTCCTTCTGCACGAGGCTGATGTTGGTGACCGTGCTCGCGAGGATGTGCACCTTGAAGACGTCCTTGTTGTCGTTATTGATCTCCATCGCGCCTTTGACGGTCGTGTTCAGCGGGATCACCTGCGCGTGCACATAGTCATCGTTAGGCTCGATCTCGCCGACGATGGCCCTGCTTGAGGCCGCCTTCACGGGCTGGGCACCGAGCTGGATGCCGCATACCACCTGAGCGATCATCAATAATGCAATGAAACAGGCCACACCTGGCCTGGGCTGCCTTGAACCTACACCATCCTTCATGGATAGACCCTCCAAATGATATCCATCCTTATTCGAGAGACCTTCGATAAGGGGTCCTTGAATGACCTAGATAACTCGTATATTAAATAGTTTATCAAACGTAATTCGAATGTAAATATGATATATTAAGGAAAAATTGAAGAAAAAAGGAGAATGACCTGGCCGTACTAGGGCGGGCCTGGCCGCGGTGGGCCCGGCTGTATCTTTGTGGCCGAGGCCTTCGGGATGGAAGGCTCGGGGGCCTCGGTCGGTTCCTCGGTCTTGGCCCCTCCGGGGGACCAGGTCGGGACCGGCGCCTCGTATTCCCCGGCCGGCTCTGGCGCCGCGCTGGCACCGTAGTCCTCCATGGGTGGCTCCTCGGGCGGGGGCGCGGCCGGCCGCGGGGCCTGGCGCGGAGGTGGGGCCCGTGGCATCGAGGCCCCGCCTCCGGACTTGCCCCACATCTGGGCCTCGTAGTTGTCCGCGATGTCCTTCGGTGTCTCCGCTGGCCTCGACTTCTTGCGCCGCATCAGCACGACCACAAGGACGATTATTATGACGACCACTATGATGCCGACGATAGCAAGTATCATCATCATGCTAAGCCCCGTTGCCGCCGGCTTCGAGACGGAAATGGTCATGGACTTGGAGTCAGTGCCGCCGTGGCCATCTGTAGCTGTCAGGGTTATCCTGTGGTCGCCGGTCTTCTCAGTGCTGTAAATAAAGCTGGCGCCAGTGCCTATGACCGTCCCGGTCGTGTCGTCCTTCCATGTATAGGTGATGGTATAGCCGTCCGGGGATGTGGCGGGGCCGGCCCTGAGCGTTACCTTCTCGCCGGTCTTGATCTTCTTGCCCGCGATCGGTTCCGCGATTGCCAGACCGGTCGGGTTCCTGACGACGTTCGTTATCACCACGTTCCATGTGAAGGTCGAATCGTACTGGCCATCGTTCAGAACCACCTTGAGCGTATAGTTCCCGGCGTCGGGCTTCCCCGACTTGTTCGTGTAATCGGTATCTAGGTTCATATAAGCGGAAGTGGTGATGACCTGCAGTTGCTTGCCGTTGAGGTACCACCTGTAGGTATGGTCCTGGCCCGCGTCGGAGTCGGCGAACCTGACGACCTCGAACCTCTGGGACTTGAACTCCAGTATGGTCACCGTCATGGTGTTCGGCGAGACCTCAATGATGTATGGAGGCTGGTTCACGTTGTTCACGGACACCTCTAGGAGGACCATGACCTTGGAGCCGTTCTTGTCATAGGCGAAGACCGGTATCTCGACATCGCCGGACCAGTTGTTCTTCGGTTTCAGGGTCATGATGCGCGTGACCGCATCGATGCTGGCCTGTAAATAAGGGCTCTCGACATAGCCCAGCGGGTACTCGATGCGGTAGGTCAGCGAGTCGTTCGCATAGGAGATGTCCAGGTCATCGAACATGGTCGTGACGTTAAGTGTCTTGTCCTCACTGTTCTCGGACATGTTGTGGTAGGCCTTCTTGATGCCCCCCTTGCCCGTCGGCGGATGGTTCATGTGGGCGACCGTCACCGTGAAGGTCGAATTGGCCTTCTTACCAGAGGGGTCCTCGGCCTGGGCCGTCAGTACCTCCTGGCCGAACCATTTGTTGACCGGCCCCAGCGTGATCAGGCCCGACGCGCTGATGCTGGCCGCTACATGGTTAGAGCCGATCATACGGAATACCAGTTTGTCGCCGTCCGGGTCATTGAATATCATGTTCACGTTCGACGGGTTCGTTACATTGGTCTTGTCCTCGTTGATGGTTATGTTCTGTATTGCCGCCTGGACCAACGGCGAGTGGTTGGCGTGCTTTATGGTTATGTTCGTGGGCATGCGGACGCTCTTTACGCCCCATGTGGCCGTCGGGTCCGTCACCGTGAAGTTTATCGATATGGGCTTGCCGCCGTTAGAGAAATAAAGGGCTGGCTTGATGGAGACCTTGCTCGAGGTCTGGTTGATGGTGACGGTGAGGTTCGGTTGGGCCACGCCGAAGCTCGAGGCGTAGCTCAGCGCGTCGTCCTCGTGGTCACCGACGTAATCGTTGAGGTTCAAGGCCGAATAGGTCTTGTCCTCGTCCATCGTGATCGGTGGGATGGCCCCGCTTTTGATGTAGGGGCCGTAGTTCGGCAGGGACCAGGTTATCTTGTAGGCCGCATCGGCCGGGGTCCACTTGTCCCCGTTGCCGGTCTGGTCCCGCCAGACGGTCCGCACATAGAAATAGTAGTCGTCCCCCGGGGGAGGGGCGCCAGGTTTAGGATTTGGTGCGAAGGTTATCGAAGTGGAACCGGTCGGCGGGTCCCAGGGCCCTCCGGTCGTTGTTGTATAGTTCCACAGCTGGGTCACCAGCCATTTGTCCGTGAACCCGAACAGAACCTCAACCTTGCCCACCCCGGACATGAGGGCCAAGTTGGCGCTCACATATTCGCCCGTATTGAGATGTATCTTGTACCAGTCGATGGGCGCGAAGGATTGGTATAGGTTTGCCATCGTCACACGGTCTGCTTTTTTAGAGGTGATGGGCACGGCCGTGGCGGGCGTACTGTCCCCATCGTCGAAGAACGAGGCATCGGAGACCTTGAGGCTGAACTGGCCCTTGCCGCTCCAGCCGAACACTTTGACCAAGTAGTTGCCTTCCATGGTAAGGCCCTCTACGACCTCTGTTGTGCCGGTCTTGTTCACATAGGACCCATTGAGCATGTAGGGACATGGGGTGCCTGGGAAGTACTTGAGGGTGTGAGGCATGGTGGTGTACAGATAGAGGTCATAGTCCCCGGTGGCGGGCACAGTAAGCTCGATCCGGACGCCCTGGCCTGCGGGTTCGGTCAGCTTGTACCATGCGTCGTTGTAGGAACCTGTGGTCGTGTCTATGTTACCAACGTAGGTGCCGGGCCCCACGGGCGTGGGGTCCTTCTCGTCGACGCTAAGGACATAGCGTGTCTCCTTGGAGTGCGTAGCGGTCGTCCCGTTTATCCAGAGCCATAGGTAATGGAAGCCCGTCTGATAGACATATATCGAGGCGACCTCCATCCTGGCGGTCTGCCAAGGCTGAGCCATCCTCCAGATGATTATATATTCGGGCGCAGGTGTTTCAAGGGCCCAGTTGAGATTGTAATCCCAGGGGATTGCTGGGTTGTAGTCGACCAAGTAGAGGGTGATATTGAGAATCTTGCCGGCGGTAGCGTTTATCTTGAAGATGTCGTCGCCATCGGACCAGTTGAGCTTCCCGCGCATATGGTCACTGGCGAACATCTCGTTCGCTGACGTAATGGGCCAGTTCGGCTCGGTCTCGTTCAGGTTCGCCCGGCCTAGGACCTTGGCGCCCGCGGGGGGCGTAAGGACCGGGAACAGGGCGGTCGCGACCATGACGAAAGCGATTATCACACATAGCCTTCTAGATATATTCTCCATGATATCATCCCTCACTTGATTTCTCTAAATCACGGATTCAATAGGTACGACAATACATATCCCACAATGTAGAAAAAGGTTTGGAAACCCTTATAAAATGAGGATGCGGAAGGCCACAAGATTTTTCTCCATGGGTTGGCATTGTGCGGAGGCCATGGGACCAAAGAACGATTGTACCAAGACATGTGACCGGTGCGGGCAGGAGGCCGTGGCCTTCATAAGGTACAGCGGGGCCCATCTGTGCCGGAACCATTTCTTCGAGTTCGTCGAGAAGAGGGTCCGGAAGGACCTGAAAAGACAGATGGCCGCCTGGAAAGGGAAGAAGAGGCTGCGGGTCGGCGTGGCCCTGTCCGGCGGCAAGGACAGCTCGGCGACCCTCGGGATCCTTCAGAGGCTCCTGTCGAAGAGAATGGGCACGGACATCGTGGCCATCCTGGTGGACGAGGGCATCGAGGGCTACCGCCCCAGGACCAGGGAGGCGGCCCTGGACCTCTGCCAGCAGCTCGGTGTGCCCCTGGTCATCGGGTCCTTCGAGAAGGAGTTCGGGCTCACCATGGACGATATCGCCACGGTCGCCAGGGAGCAGACGCCGTGCACCTATTGCGGCGTCCTTCGAAGATACATACTGAACATGATCGCCCGGGAGCTAGGCTGCGATGTCCTGGCGACGGGCCTGAACCTCGACGATACGGCCCAGTCCATCCTCATGAACATCGCCAGGGGCGACGTGGAGCGGCTGGCCAGGCTCGGGCCCCACGCCCGGGTCCAGAAGGGCCTCGTGCCCAGGGTCCAGCCGCTGAGGTCCATCCCAGAGAAGGAGTCCTTCCTTTATGCCTACCTGAAGGGCATCCGGTTCTCACATGCGGAGTGCCCCTATGCGGACGCCGCTGTGAGGAACAAGTACCGCAAGATAATCTTCGAGCTGGAGGACGATTCGCCGGGGACGAGGCACGCGCTGCTGCAGTCCTACGAGGCCCTGCGCGAATGCCTCGCGGAGAGGTTCGAGCCGGCTAATCTGAGACCGTGCAAGGCCTGCGGTGAGCCCACCGTGAAGGAGGTCTGCGAGACCTGCACGCTGGTCGCGGACGTCAGGACGCGCTCTGCCCCGGGCCGGAAGACATGAGGCCTATCCTTCCGGCCCTGGAGGCGGTGCGGCCGCCACCGAGTTCGGGTCGAAATCCGGTGGTACGGCCCCGGAGGGCTTTTTCCTCCGTCTCATCAGGATGAGCGCGGCCACGATCGCCACGATGACCAGGACGATTACGAGGATGCTCAATAGCAGTATCGTGGACAGGTCCTGGCCCCCGGGCTTGGGCTTCTTCGGCGGCGGAGGCGCCGGTGAGACAGCGATCGTCAGGGTGATGGTGTCCTTCGAGTGGTCATTGTCCGTGACCGTCAGGTTCACGCGATATGTCCCTGCGGCCCAGAATGTGTAGTTCACGACGGCGCCCCTCAGGATGGTCCCGTTCCCGAAGTCCCACTGATAGGAGACGATGTTCCCGTCCATGTCCGTCGAGTTCACCGCCGAGAGGAAGACGGCCTTGCTGGCAACGGCGCTCTTGTTGTAGTCGACCCTGGCGACGGGCGGTCTGTCATTGATCCGTATCGTTATGTTCGCCTCTGCCAATGCATCGTCGTCGTCCGTGACCTTCAGGTTGACCCGGTAGACCTTGTTCTCCTTGAACTCGTGGGTGACCGTGAGGCCATAAAGTATCGTCCCGTCGCCCAGGTTCCAGGTCAGGTTCGTGATGGTCCCGTCGATGTCCGTGGAGCCGCTGGTGAAGTGTATCAGCTCGTAGGTGAAGGCCTCGACCTCGTCCGCGGTCAGGTTGGCGACCGGGGGCAGGTTGTCGATGATGATGTTCCAGTAGACCTTTTCGCTGGGGGCCCCGTCATCATCGAACACCACCAGCGTCACGTTGTAGATCCCGTCGTCCTTGTACTTGTGGACCGGCGCCTCCGAGACGGAACTGGTCCCGTCGCCGAAGTCCCACTGGAACTTTACGATCGTCCCGTCCATGTCCTGGACCTTGGGCACGAAGTTGAACTGCGTGGTCGCGTTCCCCTCCTTGCCGCTGGCCTTGAAGGAGGCCGTCGGGGCCCTGTTGAGGACGTGGACCAGGAGCTTCGTCGAGTTCGTGGCACCGTTGACATCCTTGACCGTCAGGGTGATATTGTAGTAGCCGGTCTTGGCGAAGAGGTGTACCGGCTTCTGGGAGGTCGACAGATTGCCGTCCGCGAAGTCCCAGGCGTAGGTTATCACGCCCTCCCGGTCCCCGGACCGGGACGCATCGAAGGACACGTTGATGAGCGTGAAGACCGTGTAGGCGCTCGCCGTGGCGTTCACCCACGGGTCCCTGTTCTTGACCGTTATTTTGACCTTCGGTGCCCAGGGGCTCTCGAGGGTGCTGTTGTCCATGACCTTGACGGTCAGGTTGAAGATGCCCACCTTTTTGTACATGTGGACCGCATTGGGGCTGTTGCTCCAGGCCAACTGCGTGCCCTCACCCCAGTCGTACTTGTATTTCGCCACCGAGCCGTCGTCCGTGGACTTGGAGGCGTTGATGGTGACGTTCTCGAATGTGTAGATCGCTTGCGGTGTTGCCGTGAACTGCACGATGGGTATCTTGTTCACGTAGATCTTCCGCTGGGCCATATTGTTGTCCTTCCTGGCCTCCAATATGAGGTTCAGCGGATCGGCGATGACCTTGAAGATGTGGTCGCCCCAGGTGGACTGCCAGGTGACCCCGAAGGTGCCCATGCCGTTGACAATGGGGATCGTCTTCGTGACGAGGGACTTGCCGTCCAGGTACAGCTCGACGCCCACCGCGGGTATCGGGTTCCCGCCGAGGTTCCTGACGGTGACGTTCACGGTCACGTTGTCGCCCTCGACCGGGTCGGGCTTCGAGAAGACGATGTCCTGCGGGAACGCGGCAAGGTCGTCCACCTTGGACATGTTCCCGGTGATGACCAGCCCGAAGGGCTGCGGGCCCTGCGGTGTGTTAACGGCCGTGACCTTGATGGCCCAGCTGCCGAGCGTGGGCGTGTTGTTGATGACCTGCTCCTCGACGTTCAGGTTGTCGAAGCTGCCGCCCGTCACGGACTGGTGCGGGTAGGCGCTGGCGCCGATGACGTTGCCCTTGTAGACCGTGGCCCCGCCCGGGGCCGTGACCTGGAGGTCCAGGTCGTTCACGATCTCCTTGTTGGCGGCGATCTGGCCCCAGTAGTCGGTCCAGACGAGGGTGACCTTCAGGGGCTGGTCGTTGCCGACGACGCCGATGTTGTAGTTCGCGCTAAAGCCAGTGGTGAGGCCGGTCTTATTGTCGTCGATGATCAGGCCCCGGTTGTCCCCCACGAAGTATAGCGCGTTGTCCAGGTCCAGCCGGCCCCAGCCTTGGGTGTTGCTCGGGTAGTTCATGCCGTTGTACGGCAGACGGTAGGCGATATTGCCGTTCATCTCGTCGGCGCTGTTGACCGCGATGGCCTTCAGCAGGGCCCCGGTGGCGTTGAAGCCGTCGGCCGGGGTCCTCGTGCCCGAGGGATAGAAGCCATCGTAGAAGTACTGCCTCGCGAGTATCATGTTGCCCGCGGCGTCGGGGGTGGCCCCGGAGGTGCCGCCCAGGTTGCTGAAGCCGTTCTGGGTGCCGCTTTGGGGGGCGTTGATGTCTGTGGTGGCCGACACGGTCGGCTTGAGCCGCCCGTCGTCCGTCGGTCCGCGGCCGGTGTAATCGTGAAGGTCGTTCTGGTTCGGGGTGTTCTGGGCGGCCCCCATGCTCATGGTGTCCTTGGCCGAGGCCATATCGCAGACGCTGTTGGACACGTCGCCTCCGCCGTAGTTGTGGTTCGCTATGACGCCCAGGAAGTCCTTGTGGTTCCACAGGAACTGGTCCAGCTCCTGGGAGTCGTCGTTGTAGGCGCCGCCGGGATTGCAGACCAGGCTTCCCGAATGGATGCGCGCGCCATCGGCATAGGACTTATCGTACATCCTGCTCTTGTCGGCCGGCCTCCAGTCCCCGACGGCATCGTTCCAGACATCCTGGAAGGAGACCTTGGCCAGGTAGGCCATGCCGTGGTACTGCGGGTTCCCATTCTCAGGGTCGTTATTGCCCACATTGACGCCGACCGTCATGGACCCGTGGCCGTAGCTGTCCACGCCTTGGTCGGGGGCGAAGGTCCAGTAGTTCACGATCTTCCGGTGGTTCAGGTCCGGCGCTGTGTTCATGACCGGGTCGCTGTACTGGACGTTGTGGTTCGCGTCATGGAAGGCCAGGTGGTTCACCCAGATGCCCGTGTCCGCGTTACCTATGGTCATGTTCTCGCCGTGGAGGCCGTGGTCGTAGAGCGGGTAATAGCCCTGCGTGTTGGATTGGGATATCCACTGGGCCGGGTCGATGGGCGGTACGCCGCCCGCGTAGCGCATGTCGATGGACATGACCGGGCCCAATCGGGCCACCTTCGGCACATCGGTATCAAGGACGGTGGCCTCGATGGTCGGATTGAATTGGTCGCTGACGGCCGTGACTTCGGCGCCGATGGAAACTAGATCCCAGACAACGGGGGCCGGGTCCTCGCCCTGATAGAGGACGACGTTCACGGTGAGCTGGCCCTTCGAAGCCCTGACATCCTGGGCCACCTTGAAGGCCGGCTGGTAGTTGCCGACATAGATGACGAACGGCAAGGCCCTGACCTCGCCTACGAGCGATGCGTCCATCCTGACGATGAACGCGAAGTTCGGGACATAGCCCAGGGTCTCAGCGCCCATGGAGCCGAGCTCGTCGGACCAGGCCTGCTTTTCGGGCCCTATGAACTGGACCAGGTAATGGCCCTGGCCCTGCGTCGGTGCGTCCTGGATGTATTCCTTCGGGATGCCCTGGGAGCCGATGGGATATCTTGTGTCGAAGCTGTAGCCCGCCATGCCGATGATGGTCCTGTCGTCGAGGTTCCTGCGGAGCGTCAGCTTGGCGATCTGGGCATCTGTCCCCTTTACCAAAGCTAGGTCGCCATAGTCCTCGAGGAGCGTTACGCCCGAGGACTTGATCCCGGCCCTCTGGTGGTCGTTCATCGAATCGACGAGGGCCACGTGCTGCCCGGGCTCGGTATCGGCCAGGACCATGAGGGGCATCGAGGTCAGGATGAACAATAGGAGGATGCACGAGGTTCTGAGGAATGGTTGGCGCACATTGTGGCCGAGCAAACTCGGCGCGTGGTTCCTTTGGGACAAGAAGAGGCCTCCTGAAAGGTTAGAACCTGATATATCTAGCCATGTCCATGTTATTAGCATTATTTATGGATTATAGTACATCAATGAAAGTATTATATAATATGTCAAAAGCCGACCATTAAGAAAAGGCGCTCCGGTCCCCCCACTCCCCGGGACAACCGGAGCGAACATCCGAACCTGTGCGGCCTCAGAAGCCAAAGACCAAGGAACCGAAGGCCACGCCGAAGGCCTTCCCGAGCCCGCTCACGGCCGCCGCAATCATCGAGGATATGCCGAACAGCACGCCCGCATAGAACACCCCGAGGGAGATGTTCTGCTTGGTGGTCAGCTCCTCGGTCTCATCGATGTCCTTCGTTAGTCTGTCCATGGCCTTGAAGGCCAGCGTGACACCGAGCGAAGCCAGGCCGATGCCTATCATGACCGCGATCAGGCCTCCGATGAAGCCCAGGATCTTGTTCTGGGCGAAGGCCACCGCATCGGTCATGCCCCTTATCCCCGTGTTTATGACCTGCGTGTAAGCGATGACCACGCCGGCCGCCATCAGGCCTATGGCCACGTTCTTCTTCTTGAGCTCGTCCCAGATCTTTATCTTGGGCAGGAGCTTGGACATAAGCTTGAACCCGAGCATGATGGACGAGATAGCGAGTATGATGCCCAGAATCAGCTGGACGACGCCCCCGACCAGGGCCATCACCCAATCGGCGCTTGAGGACTGCAGCATGAAGTCCCTTGTCGCAACACCCTTTGGCGGGACATAGACCGTCGACTTGGCATCCTGCATACCGGCCTTCTTGACGGTTATCGATACCGTCCCGTTCCCTGTAGGCAGGTCGTAATAACCTGTGCCATCGGTCTTGACGGAGTGCGTGCCGTCCGACACCTCGGCGTCCACAACGCCCTTATTGGTCTCGGAATCGTACACATATCCGTTGATGTTCTCTCCGCAGGCCCATCCAGTCCCGACCGTCATCAGAACGAGGGTCAGGACGATCATGCTCAGAAACCCATTCATGCGCATTGTCACGTCCCTCCGTTTCCATGTCTGCACCATGTGGTGCATGTGACCTGTATCACAGACCCCTTTTTTAATTTTGGTTCTTGGTCCGGGAGCATTTTATACTCATTTACTTATTGTACTGGCCGTTCTGGCATCTCAATTTACATGAGATACATTTCATGGGAAATCGTTTTAACCCTGACCAACATTCTGACAAACATGGCCAAGAAGCAGGATGAGGCCCAGCAGGAGGGCAAGCTGGAGGCAAAGAAAGGCGAGAACTTCGCCGAATGGTACCTCGAGATAGTCCAGAAGACCGGGCTCAGCGACAACCGGTACCCGATCAAGGGCATGAACGTCTGGACCCCCTACGGCTGGAAGATAATGTCCCTCATCGACGCCCACATCCGGGCCGAGATGGAAAGGACCGACCACCAGGAGGTCTGTTTCCCGCTGCTAATCCCGAAGACCGAGTTCGCCAAGGAGGCCCAGCACATAAAGGGCTTCGACGAGGAGGTCTACTGGGTCACGCATGCGGGCAAGAACGAGCTGGACATCCCGCTCCTGCTGAGGCCGACATCGGAAACGGCCATGTACCCGATGTTCAAGCTGTGGATACGGTCCCACGCGGACCTGCCCTTGAAGACCTACCAGATCGTCAACATCTTCAGGTACGAGACCAAGCAGACAAGGCCGTTCATCAGGATACGCGAGATCCACTTCTTCGAGGCCCACACCTGCCACGCGAATTACGAGGATGCCGAGAGACAGATCCAGGAGGACCTGGAGGTCATGGCCAAGGTGGGCCAGAGGCTCTGCATCCCATACGTCGTCAACAAGAGGCCGGAATGGGACAAGTTCCCGGGGGCCTTCTACAGTCTCGGGGCCGACTGCCTCATGCCGAACGGCAGGGCCCTGCAGATAGGGACCATCCATGAGTACAAAGAGAACTTCTCCAAACCGTACGAAATAACCTACGAGGCCGAGGACGGGGAGCACAAGCACGTCCACCAGACGACCTACGGCATGTCCGAGAGGTTGCTAGGGGCTATCATCGGCATCTTCGGGGACGACAAGGGACTCGTGCTGCCGCCGGACATCGCGCCGTTCCAGGTGGTCATGGTCCCGATATTCGACAAGGACACCAAGGAGAAGGTCCTCGGGGCCGCAAAGAAGATATTCGACGAGCTCAGGGCCCTGGGCCTCAGGGTCCACATGGACGACAGGGACATAAGGCCGGGGGCCAAGTACTATCACTGGGAGTTCCTGGGCGTCCCGCTGAGAATCGAGCTGGGACCGAAGGACATGGCCAAGGGCGTCGTGACCTTGTTCCGGAGGGACACCGGGAAGAAGGGAACGCATCCCGACAAGAACGTCGGGGCCGCCGTGGTCGACATGCTCGGGGATATCATGCGATGCATGTTCGAGAAGGCCAGGGCGATCCTTGACGGGAACACCCATGATGTCAATGCCCCGAAGGAAGGGGCGGCCCACGAAGGCATCGTCCGCATGGCCTGGTGCGGTTCGGAGGCCTGCGCCAAGGCCATGGAGGAGGGCTCGAGCAAGGGCGTCCTGGGGACCTCGGTGCTCCACGAGGGGAAGAAGGGGGCCTGTGCCGCCTGCGGCAAGGAGACCGCTAGCTGGGTCCATCTGGCGAACACCTATTGAGGGCGGCGCCTGGGCGGTTCTAGAAATTTCTGATAGAAGGCCGGTCCTACCTCGGGCCGGTCTCGCCCTTGGATTCCTTCATCGAATACAGAAAGAAGCCGACGATGCCAAAGCCGAAGAACAGGATCAGGACCGAGTAGAGGCCCACGTCCCACCAGATGTTGAAGATGAGGCCCCATACCAGGAACAGTATGAGACCTACCATGATGAGCAGTAGGCAGAAGCCCCGGACGATGTTCCTTCCGAGCCCGAGCTTCTCCGTCTCTTCGGCCATGTTCTTGGGTAAAGAGCGGTCAGTATTTTAAGTTTTTCCATTTTAGGTTTTTCAGGCCATAGGACGAGGGGCTGTTCTTCAATCTAGGCGGTCATTTCAACTTTCAACAAATTCAACAAAATGTTGAAATAGGACCTATGAGCTAGGTAACCTAAGGATCAGAGGTATCGATCATGCCCAGATCCAGGTCGAGGTCATTAGACCTCGAGAACAGGACCGCCACCGGGGCCGTCCTGGACTTCATGACCGCGCACAAAGGCACCGTCATCTCGGCGCGGACCGTCGCCGACAGCTTGGGCCTCGACCGCAAGGTCACGGCGACGCTCCTGTCCCGTTTGGTCCACGAGGGCCTTCTCGTCAAGCTCGACCGTGGCCGATATTCTTCGTCAAGGAGAACGAGGCCTCCCCCGGGCCCTAAGGCTGCGAGGGCCCGGCGCATCCTGCTGTCCGGCGGGGAGGATCTCTGGAAGAGGGCCTTTGACGGCATTTCGGCCGAGATCGACAGGGCCCTGGGCCCCGCCACGACCGGCCGGCTCGGGACCGGCGGACCGTCCCAGGCCCACCGGGAAAGGACCGAGCTGCTGATTGCGGCCCTCGGGCAAGAGCTCGGCGGACGGCTGGCCCTGGACCTCGTCCAGCCGGTACTGGAATCGATCTTCGGCACGAACGGGAGGGCCGCGGCGGTCAGGATGTGCATCCCAAGGGGAGGTGCTAGCGAATGAGCAAGAAGGCCGAGGCGGTCCGTGCCTCCGCCATGCCGCCAGGCATGGCCTTGGACCGGGTCCCGACGGGCATCGAGGGCCTGGACCTCATGACCGGGGGCGGGTTCCCCCGGGGCACCGTGAACCTCATCTCGGGCCCCACCGGCAGCGGCAAGTCGCTGCTCGGCCTGAACTTCCTGATCCACGGGGCCTCCAAGCTGGACGAGCGCGGCGTCTATCTGACCCTCGAGGAGACCCGCGAGAGCCTCCTGCGCGCGGCCGAGAGCTTCGACCTCGACCTGAGGCCGCTGGAGCTCGAGGGGAAGCTGACCATCGTCGACATGGCGCACATACGCGAGCACCACTCGCCGGGCGAGGACGAACGCCGCGAGGTGGCGAGCCTCGCGGCCCTGCAGGAGTTCCTATCACATTTCCTTTCCCGCACCGAGGCCAAGCGCCTCGTCATAGATTCCATCACGGCCGCGGGGATTTACACCAAGGACCCGGACGAGCTGCGGCAGGAGCTCTTCCGTCTGTGCAATTTCCTCCGGGACATGGGCATCACCACGCTCATGATAACCGACATCGTCGAGGGCAAGGGGCTGACCCGCTACGACATCGAGCAGTTCCTGGCCGATTCGTTCATCGTCCTCGAGCTGGAGGACGTGGGCAAGGGCCTCCGCAGGTCCATAATCATACGCAAGATGCGCTACACGGACCACGACTCCGAGAGGCATCCGTTCATCATAAGAAAGGGCGGCATCCAGGTCATGCACGAGGAGGAGATATACTAATGGCCAAGGACGCCCGGGAGGAGCGGAGGGTCAAGAGCGGCACCAAGGGCCTCGACGAGATGCTCCATGGCGGCGTCCCCGAAGGCAACTGCTTCATCCTTCAGGGCCCGCCCGGGAACGAGAAGGACCTCATCGCCAACCAGTACATAAAGGAGGGCCTCCTTGCCGGCGAGTGCGTCTTCGTGGTCCTGTCGACCATCTCCCCCGATGAGTTCCGGAAACAGCTCAAGTTCATAGGCCTGAACCCCAAGAAGTACGAGACTAGCGGGGACCTGATGATCGTCGATTGGTACTCCTACAAGCACGAGAGGGTCAAGAGCGTGGAGGAAGGGTCCGGCGAGGAGAAGGCGGTCATCAAGGCGTCCTTCGACCTGACTAACGTCGGCATCGCCATCACAAAGACCATCGAGCAGATGGACAAGAAGAAGCCCAAACGGTCCGTCATCAACCTGCTGTCCTCGGCCCTGAACTCCTTCGGCCTCAAAACGGTCTACAACTTCGCCCAGGCTACCAGGGCCAAGTGCCGCCAGGAGAACATCACCACCCTCTTCGTGCTGGACTCCGAGGCCCAGGACATGAAGGTCCTGTCCACATTCCACCAGATATTCGACGGGCTCATCGAGGTCTCGAGGACCCGAACCGGCCCGACGCTGAAGCGCGAAATCTGCATCCTGTCCATGAGCGGGACCTCCATAGTCTCCGAGTACAAGGAGCTCGAGGTGGAGGTCAATGCCATATCCGTGAGGGCCACGGGCCCCAAGGGCGTGCAGGAACCCGAGGACAAGAAGGAGGCGGGGGTCGCCACCAAGGGATCAGGGCTGCCGAACCTGGACGACATCTTCAAGGGCTTCCTCGAGTCCGAGCAGAAGGCCGAGAGCGAACGCACGTCCCTGGCCAAGTCCAGGGCCGACACGCAGGACGTGGACGAGCAGGCCGTGGCCAGGGAGAAAAATGCCGAATCCGAGATACGCGAGGCCGCCAGGCCCGTCGAGGAGGACGTCATCGAGGAGGTCGTCCTAGGCTTCTGCCCGGAATGCAAGGCCGAGGTCCCGGCGCATATCTCGCGCTGCCCCAAGTGCGGCGTGGAGTTCGAGACCGAGGACGTCGAGGTGCTGCAGTGCCCGGAGTGCGGCGGTACCGTCCACGAGACGGACCTGAAGTGCCCGCACTGCGGGGTCAGCTTCGACGAGGAGGAGGAGAAGGCCGCCGAGGAGGCCGGCCCGGAGGCTGCCGAGGTCTGGGACGAGGAGCCAGAGATGGAGCTCGGTACCGCCGCGGACGAGCCCGTGACCATAAACCCCAAGGACGAGCTCAAGGCCATGCTGAGGCCCTGGGAGGCCGAGCGCTACAACCTCGATTACTTCAACAAGATGATAGAGACGGACCCGACCACGGCCCGCAAGGAGGTCATGATATTCGTCTCGAGGGCGCGGGAGCTGTCGACCCTCGAGAAGCGCATATCTCTGATAGGGGCCGCCAAGCTGGAGAAGGCCCTGGCGGACCTCAAGCGGGATGTCACCTCGCCCGACAAGAGCAAGAGGGGAGGCATCGAGTGGAGCATACTCGAGCTCAGGGGCAGGGTCAAGCAGGTGGCCAAAGCTAAAGGCGAGGAGGCCAAGGACAAGAAGGTCATTGTCCGGAAGAAGAAGAAGCTCTGAGCTCAGCCGAGCTTGAGGTCCTTTTCAAGGACCTCTATTAATATCTCGGCGGGCAGCTCCGTCAGCGCTATCATCGTGGTGGAGCCCTGGACCCCTCGGCCCGAATGCTGCGTGTCGATTATGCCGACGGCCGACAGGTCCCGGACGTACTTCCAGAACTGCGTGTGGGACCTGGGCGTCTCGTCGACCTCCTCGCAGACGACCGCATAGTTCTTCTCGGCCTCCCCCATGGTGACCTCGGTCTTCCTCTTGAGGCCCCGGGCTATGCCCAGCAGGGCCAGCTTCTTGTGCCTCTCGAGGCCGAAGATGTACGGTTCGACGTCGACCTTGGCCACCGAGGCCTTGGCCATGCGGACGTGCTCGATGCTGACCTTGGGCCTCCCTTGCTCATCGGCATAGGCGGCCGCCACCTGGAGGACCTCGATGGCCCTCCGGGCGTCACCGGAGTCCGCGGCCATGCGGGCGATCTCCTCCATGATCTTGACGGGCATGACGCCCGGGTGCAGGCCCAGCGAGACCCTCTGCTTGACAATGTCCAAGAGCTCGTCCTCGCTGTAGGAGCCGAAGTTTATGATGTGGCTCTTCTTGAAGGTGCTCATGGTGGCCGTGTCCAGGTTGTTCAGGACGTTCTTCGTGGATATCATTATCAGCGACAGCGAGCCGCCACCGCCGGGCCTCCCCTCGTCGAACCGGGTCAGCAGGTAGATGAGCTCGGGGCCGTCCATCAACATCAGCGCGTCGACCTCGTCGAGCACGAGGACGAAGTGGGCCTTCCGCTTCTCGAGGTCCTTCCGGAAGATGTCCAGCAGGTCCGAGATCGCGTGGCCCTTGCTCATGAGCGGCTGATAGGTCTTCACGAGCTCGCTCACGACCTTCAGGTTCGTCCGCTTGTCACGGCAGTTGATTATCCTGTAATCGATGACCTTGTGGCCCTTGCCCGCGGCCGCGAAGTCCTGGCAGAAGCGGTGCGCGAGGCAGGTCTTGCCGGTGCCGACCGGCCCCAGGAAGAAGGCCGTCTGGGAGACGGGCCCGTCCAGGACCGGCGAGAAGAGGGCGCTCATGACCTTCATCTGCGGCTCCCTGTGAGGAAGCTGGTCCGGGACATAGCTGAAGTCCAGGACCCGGGGGTCCTTGACGAGGGACGATGGGACCTTCCGGAACATCGGCATTGAGAAGGGAATCACAGGGGGATGATATAAGGACTGTCCCTGAGAAAGCTCGTGAGCATGGCGAGAATGTAAGTATTTCCTCGTCGGTGAATCGCGATTACTTTCACTTTAGTTTCACTGCCGTTCTGGGGTCGGCCGAGGCCGCCCCATCGACGGAGAATCTTGATGCCGGTGCCGTGCATGGCTCCAAAATGTCGGATTACTTTCACAGGACCCCCCGGGCAAAGTATAAGAACAGTTTTCACCAGAAGAGGAGGTGAGAAGAAAAGGAGCGACTGAAGGAGGCGAAGCGGATGACAATGACAATTTTCATCGTGCTCAGAAAGATGTCCGAGACCGTTCACAATGATGAGGAGCGGCAGGCGGAGGTCGAGGAGATCAGCATAAGGGACCCGGACAGCGAGGCCCCGATACCGGTGGTGGAGGCCTCGGATGATGATAATGATGAAGCGGATGAGGATGAATGGCCCGAGCGCGATGACGGCCCGGACCATTTCGGATGGGAGGAGGTCTACGAACTCAACGACTGCGCTCCCGAATACCTTTGACCCCCGAGATCCCGGCATCATTTATTTGCCAATTATCCAAACCCACATGGTTGGAGCGAGAAAAGCCTCCTCCAACCATCCTTTTTTAATATATATACTATATATATCAATCAATCAACGTCACTGTTGGATTTCCATTGGCCATCTGATAAGCATGTTCAAAATGCACAAAAATGTCCATCGAGAGCAGGGCCCTACGAGATTCGAAACTAGTATATAAGCGGCAACTCAGCTTTCGTTTACAACAAGCCTCATAATTTGAAGGTGTAACCAATAATTATTTGAATACCTATATAACTAATGAGATACTCAGCAGGGGAAAACCCCCTGGAACGACATTTAGAACATGTTAGGGGATTTCTGGAGGTGTGAAAACATGAAGCGGGTGATATTGAGCGTTGTATTCTGCTTTCTGATGTGCGCTACGGCGTTCGTGCCGACGATGAGCGTATTCGCGGCACAGACGCACGGTCGGCCACAGTTGACCGACGACGGTCTATACTGGGCCGATGACAAGAGGGTGACCAACAACCCCTCTCCTGACGTCTACCCCCAGCTGTCCGTGGACAGCAAGGGTAACAGCCATGTGATCTGGCTCAGGGACACGGACTACATGTATTCCAAGCTGGACTACCTGGGCAAGACGCTGATCCAGGAGCGGAGCATTGCGACGGCAACGATACCCACCCAGCACAACCAACAGCTGGGCAAGACCATCGGTATCGATGGCTCCGAGAACTTCCACATAATCTACAGGCAGGGCGGCGGATGGTTTGGGGACGTTATGTGGGAGAAGCATGACTCGAACGGCAAGCTGATTGGCCAGCCGGTCGATGTGTCCTCGGGCCTGCAGATGTCCGCTGGAACGAACCTGGCGGTCGGCAAGAACGACAATGTGTACATCATCTACGACTATTACCCCCCAGGCAACCTCGAGAGGGAAGGCCTCACGCTGATCGACCCCAAGGGCAACATCCTGCACTCGGGCGTCGATGTGAGCGAGCCCGCCTGGTACATTGAAGGTGCGACCCTTACGGTCGACTGGGAGAACAAGCTGAGGTCCCTCCAGAACGTATGGCACGGTGGCGACCAGGGCATGTGGGCCGACACGCTCGACAAGTACGGCGTCAGACCCTCCGATACCCCAGCGCAGCACCTCTACGGGACGACCTCCTACAGCTTCCCGCCAATGCCCGCATTGACGGCCTGTCCTGACAACAACCTCCACCTCCTGATTTCCTCCGGTGCATCCGGCGGAGGAACCCTAACATACATGAAGCTGGACGAGAAGAACAGGCCATTGCTCGGTGCGACCACCCCGATAACCATCACCACGAACGCGGCCGACTACAGCGACATCGGCTGCGACTCCAGGAACAACATATACTTGATCTGGGCCGACAACGGCGATGGCAAGCTCTACTACGAGAAGATAGCCCCAGGCACGGAGAGCAAGGCACACAAGGCCATCAAGCTGACGACCCAGGGAACGGCCAAGCAACCCAAGCTGGCCCTGGACCCCAACGACAACCTACACGTTGTATGGAGGGACGACAGGAATGGCAACGACGAGATATACTACAAGTTCGCCTTCAACTTCGGTGTCGAGCTCGGCATGTCCCCACAGGAGATATCCAAGGTCATGTTCATCCACCCCGAGGAGATCAAATCGGCGAACATAACCATCAAGAACCTGGGTGGCCAGAACGATACGATCTGGCTCAACCTCACAATCAACTTCAACGGCCATGAACTGCAAGGCTGGAACGCATGGCTCGAGGAGACCGAGCTACAGCTCGGGGCCCAGGAGATGCACAGGATGCAGGTCTATGTGCAAGGGCCGAAGACCGGCAACCCGAACGACAACATAGAGGTTTCCATAAACGCCACATCCAAGGGTAACCCGTGGAAGAACGACACCATCATGTTCAAGACATTCCTGATGGTGGACAGCAGGATAACCCTGGCGTGCCCGGACAATGTGCATATGACGGGAGCAGGACAATCCACGGACTATCAGATCAACGTCATGAACGGCGGTGACCTGACCGAGGACGTCATCCTGAGCCTGGATGGCCCGACCGACTGGACATGGAAGCTGGACGTCATGGAGCTCCCGGCCCTGAAGCAGAAGACATCCACGATCGTCAAGCTCACAGTGACTCCCCCGTCGGCCGCATTGGCCAACGAGGTGGGCGTTGTCGTGATAACTGGTCAGAGCCACGACAGGCCCCAGGTCAAGGGCAGCTGCATAACGCACACGGTGGTCAACCCGACCGAGTTCATAAAGCTGCACATAACGGACCCACAGCACTATGTGGACCCCGGCAATTCCACATCCTACACCATCGAGGTGTCCAACACGGGCAACATGCCCGGCATAGTCATCATAGTGCTGGAGATCGTCTCGGGCACGGGCTCCTGGACGGTGTTCCTTGACAGGAGCAGCATCGGTCTCGCCGCCAACGCCAAGGACACGGTGAAGCTGACGGTCCAGCCACCGCCGGACGCGCAGGCCAACACGAGGCTGGTGGTAAGGGTCGAAGGCTCCAACGAAGGCCACACCCAGTACGACGATGTCACTGCGACGACCATAGTCAACCAGGTCCACAAGCTGGACATCTCGGCGGCCCCGGACAGGATGGCAGTGAACCCAGGCGCCACGGCCGTCTACGAGGTAACGGTGACGAACAACGGGAACGGCCTCGAGGACCTCAAGCTGAAGGACGCCATGATACCGAACGGCTGGCAACTGAAGTACACCTCCGCGGGCAGTGTCATCGAAGGTGTCCGCATCGATGCGAACAAGAGCAAGTCCGAGCTGTTCCACATGGAGGTCCAGGTGCCCCAGAGCGAGCTGGCAGGGACCTTCGAGGTAATCGGGAAGCTCACCGACACCTACGGCCATGAATGGAACATATCGGTGACAACGGTGGTCAACCAGATCTACGCCATCGCGGTGAGCACGGCCATGTCCAAGCAGCTGGGCAGCCCCGGCTGGACCGTGTTCTACACGATAGATGTGAGGAACCCGGGCAACGGGCCCGACACGGAGACCTTGGATTGCACGGGCCTGCCGCCGGACTGGAAGTTCCAGTTCGTGCACAACAACCAGGTCACCAACGCACTGCAGCTGGATGCGAGGAAGCAGGACAAGGTATCGTTGCTCATAACGATACCTTACACCACGACCGAGACCGAGATGAACTTGAAGGTCGTCGGCACCTCGCGGGTCGGACTGCAGGACGAGGTCGCGCTGGTCATCGATGTGCAGAAGCCGAACCTATCCATCGAGAAGGTGACCTACAACCCGTCGACGGTCATCGCCAAGAAGCCTGTGACCATAACGGCGCTCGTGAGGAACACCGGCAAGGTGGACTGCGAGAACGTCACGGTGAGGTTCTACGAGGGCGATACGCCCGCGGGCGTGGCGACCTTGGAGAGGTTCCCAGGTGGCACTAACAAGACCGTGGTCTTCACCTGGATCCCCCCGAAGGCAGGGTCGTTCAAGCTGAAGTACGTCATCGACCCCGACAACCTGATCATCGAGACCAACAAGGAGGACAACACCAGGGTCGACAGGGTCACGGTCAGGTCGGGCAGCGGCCTTGTGCCGGGCTTCGACCCAGTATTGATCGTCGCCGCCATCGCGGTGGTGGCGGTCATAGTGACCATAAGGCGTAGGAAGGAATAGGCCTAAGGATGTGAGGGGCCGCAAGGCCCCTCTGTATTTATTTTTATTTTTCTTTCATATATTACAATTATTTTTTCCGTCGTGGCATGGCCATCGCCCCTTGCCCCCTAATTCGACGGGAAGCACCAATGATTATTTAATCCGATCCTCCCAAATAGAAATATACGGGAGGTTCTAAGGATGGACAACCGGGTCGCCAGGCTCATTGCGTTCCTCGGGGTGGCCTTGATGTGCACATCGGCCCTGGGCCCGGCAATGCATATCGCCGGGGCGGCCATGGCCCGTGTCCAGATCACATCGGACGGACTGCAATGGGCCGATGACAAGAGAATCACGAATACCCCTTCGTTGGACATGTTCCCCCAGATATGGGTGGACCGCACAGTCAATACGCAACTGATCTGGCTTAGGGATTCAAATTTCATGTACATCGGGCTAGATGACCAGGGCAGGATCCAAGGCTCTGAACTCAAAATAGCACCGGCACAGATACCCATGTACTATAATGGCCAGTTTGCCAAGAGCGTCAGCATCGATGGCGAAGGGAATATCCATATGATCTATCTGAAGAATGGCAATTATGGAGCCCTGACCTATCAGAAATATTCCTCGAGTGGCAAGGCCATAAGTCAACCAATCGATATCAGCTTGGGCCGAACCATGTCCTCAGGAGTGAATCTTGTCACGGGTAAGAACAACTATGCGTACGTCATCATGAATTATTTTGGGCCAGGCGGCATGGAGAAGGTAGCCTTCGACCGAATCGATAAGAAATTCAATTTTGTTTCGGTCAATATTAGCGATGACTCGTGGTACGTTGATACGTCCACATTCACCATGGATAAAAATGACCAACTTCGCATCTTGATGAACGTTTGGTATGGGGCCACCTTGGGCATATGGGCCAAAACGGTGACGGCTGATGGTCAAATACTCGACGAATCAACGCAGTACATCTACTCCACCAGCAACTTTGCATCCCCACCCATGCCGGCCATGGCAGCCTGCTCAGATAATACGCTACACCTGCTCAGGTCCTCCTCCTGGAAAGGGGGTGGCACACTGACCTATGTGAAATTAAATGCCAAGAACATTCCGGTTGCCGGTATTGACAACGATATCGTGGTGACCCAGAACGCAGCGGATTCTGGAGATATAGGCTGCGATTCCTTGAACAACATCTACATCGTCTGGGCCAATGCCACTGACGGGAACCTCTACTACGAAAAGATCTCGCCTGGCACGGAGAACGAGACCCACGATGTCATCCAACTGACAACACGGGGCACGGCCAAGGAGCCCAAGCTTGCCGTGGACCATGGCGGTAGCCCCCATGTGGTATGGCGGGACACCCGGGATGGTAACGACGAGATATATTACAAGTTAGCCTACAACCCGGGGGCCGAGCTCAGCATGAGCCCATCAGAAATGGCGAAGTTGAGGTTTATCCACGCCGAGGAGATCAAGTCGGTCAATGTAACCATAAAGAACACGGGGGGATTGAATGACACCTTCTTGCTAAATGTGACTGCGGATCCCCAAGGATACGATAAAGCAGGCTGGAAGGTCTGGCCGGAGAGTGACTCGGTGGACCTTGATAGCCTAAAGACATCCAGGTTCCAGGTCTTTATAAAGGGCCCAAATGGCTGTGATATGTTCGACCATATCAATATCAGGATAACCGCAACGAGCGAAAAGTATCCCTCGAAGAACGCATCCATAACGATTGGTGCCTGGGCTATATGTTGTACAGGAATATCGGTCTCCTTTGCGGATAATGTGCATGTTGTGGGGGCCGGTGAATCGACCGTGTTCGTTGGCAATGTCAAGAACGGTGGTGACATGAAAGAGAACATCATCTTCACCCTCGATGGCCCGGATGGCTGGGACTTCAAGTTGAACGTCACCGAGGCATTGCTCAAGCCCAGAACCACAATGTCGATCAATCTGACGGTCATGTCTCCGCCCGATGCCCAGGCCGATGAGATTGGCGAGGTCAGGGTCGAAGGGCGCAGTGTAGAGCGACCTCAGGTCAAAGGTATAGGCTTCACGCGCACGGTTATCAGGCCGGAATTGGCCATTGGGCTCACTATAGATGACCCGCTGCATTATGTCGACCCCGGCAATGCCACAGAGTTCATGCTAAAGGTCTCCAACAAGGGCAACCTTCCCGGCACAGAGGTCATTGTAGTGGAGATCGTGTCCGACATAGGGGACTGGACGGCATTTTTCGACAGAACCTCGGTTGGCCTAGCAAGTAAACGGGAGGACACGGTCAAAGTGACGGTAATATCGCCTAGAACTGCCAAGGCTGACACGAGGTTTGTCGTCACAATCAAGGCGTTCGGCAATACCATGACCGACTGGTGCGAGGCCACGGCCACCATAATTGTGAACCGTATTCACAGGCTGGACATTTCGGCCGTCCCCGGAAGCGCCACTGTGGACCCCGGCGAAACGGCCAACTACCAGCTCAGGGTCACGAACCTTGGCAACGCAGATGAACTGCTGGAGCCGGGGGTCTCTGGGCTCCAACTAGGTTGGTCCCTCAAGTACAAGCTCGGAGGCGTTGCTGCCACGGGCGTTTTGCTGGCACCGGGGGCCTCGGTCACGCTCTCGATTGATGTCCAGGTCCCGGTCGGTGCCATGAGCGGGAGTTACGACATCACCGGCCGCTTTACCGACGAGGAGGGAATCAATTGGACGGTGCCCTTGGTCACCACTGTCGCCCAAATCTTTCTTGTCGATATGTATGTGGTCCGATCCATTGGCTACGGCATCCCCGGCGGAACTATCATCTTCGACTGCAAGGTCAAGAACCTGGGGAACGGGCCGGATACTATCGACCTAGGCACGAAGAGCCTGTCGGCCGATTGGAACGCACAGTACGTCATCAACGGTTCTGTGGTGGACAGCGTTGGCCTAGAGGCTCTAGGTAGTACCATTGCACAGCTGGTCGTCAAAATCCCGTTCGATGCCATAGGCTCCAGCGAACTGTTCTCGGCCACGAGCACATCCTCGGGGGGCATCAGGAGCGAGGTGGCCCTGGTCGTAAATGTCGGGCTTCCAAACCTCAAGATGATTTCCGTGACCTACTTGCCGACGACCTTCAAGAAGGACGGCCCTGCCAGCATCAAGGTCCTCATCAAGAACGAAGGCGGGTCCGATTGTGAGGACGTGGAGGTAAGGTTCTACGAGGGCGACCAGCAGATGGACTCGCAGACCATCAAGATTTTTCCGGCGGGGACCGAGAAGGTGGTCGTATTCGCATGGGTCCCACAAGGCACAGGGGATTACAAGCTGAGGTACGTCATCGATCCGGAGAACCGAATTGTGGAGACTGACAAAACGGACAATGTCTTGACAGGTAAGGTCACGGTCGGGTCGCACAGTAATGGATTCATACCAGGCTTCGAAGGCCCAGCTTTGGTCATGGCCATTGTAGTGATGGTCATCTTGGCCTCGCGAAAAAGGAATCCTTGAGGAACCATATAGAAAAATCTTTTAAGGATTCCCCAAAAAGATTAAATGATACGAGGCATCTAGACCTCTAATGGGAGTAATCGAGAAGGTCCGGAAGATACTCGCGGGCTACGACCGCAAGAAGATAGTAATAGCCACGGTCTGCTCCCATTCTTCTCTGCAGATATTCCATGGGGCCCGTCTAGAGGGCTTCAAGACCCTAGGCATAACCATGGGCAAGAAGCCCCCCAAGCACTACGATGCATTCCCTAAAGCCAAGCCAGACGAGTTCATGTGCCTGGACAGCTACAAGGCCATAAGGGACCATGAATCGGACCTCGTGGCGAAGAACGTCATCGTGGTCCCCCACGGGTCCTTCGTCGAGTACATGGGCGCTGACAACTTCAACGACCTGGAGGTCCCGACATTCGGCAACAGGGCCGTCCTGGGCTGGGAGTCCGACCGGGACAAGGAGCGCGTGTGGCTCACCTCCGCGGGCGTGCCTATGCCCAGGGTCATCGAGAGGCCCGAGGACATAGACCGGCCCGTGCTCGTGAAGTACCACGGCGCCAAGGGCGGCCGGGGCTTCTTCATCGCCAAGGACTACAAGGAGTTCGTCGAGGTGGACCCCCAACCACCGTTCCATATCCAGGAGTACGTCGTGGGGACCCGTTACTACCTGCATTTCTTCTACTCGCCCATAACGGACACGGGCTATAAGCTCTCCAAGGGCTCCCTGGAGCTCCTCTCGATGGACCGGCGCGACGAGGCCAACATCGACGAGATGTACAAGCTCGGCAGCCAGGAGAACCTCAAGGAGCACGGCATCTTCGCGACCTTCGTGGTCACGGGGAACATACCGATCATCCTCAGGGAATCGTTGCTTCCGAAGGCCTTCGACATGGGCGAGAGGACCGTGGAGAGGTCCCTAGAGCTCTTCGGCGGCATGATAGGCCCCTTCTGCCTCGAGACCATCGTGACCGACAAGCTGGAGTTCAAGTGCTTCGAGGTCTCGTCGAGGATCGTGGCCGGGACGAACCTGTACCCAGGGGGCTCGCCCTACTCGGACTATATGGAGCCCCAGATGTCCACGGGCCGCAGGATAGCCCGCGAGATAAAGAACGCCATCAAGCAGAAGAAACTGGAAAAGGTCGTGACCTGAGGATCGCTATTTCATTTCCTTTTGTTTGACCTTTGGCCGTTTCTTATGTTTCTTCTTGAACGATTTCCAGAACCTTGATACGGCCTGTTTCCCGATGATCAGCGTCCCAAGCCAGAAGGACCCCTCCATCAGGACCAGGAAGACCACTGCCAGAACGGCCTTTATTGCTATGGAGAACGGCGCGAACGGCGTCAATAGGAGCCCTGCGAACCATACGCCTGCTAGTCCGATCAGCCCTAGCCCGACCCATTTCTTCCAGGACACGGGATTTACCGATGAGAACATCGCCCATTGCGAATAAAAGGGTTTCCGATGATATTATCAGGTCGGGATTATCGTCATTCAGCAGAAAAAGAAAGGAAGAGGTCGTGACCTGAGGCCACGACCCCGTTCAGGAGTCTAGTACTGCCTCGTGTAGTACTGTGGTCCCGGATAGGGCACGTAGGTCATGGCCGGGAACTGGCCGCCCATGTTGGCCGGGGAGACCTTCTCCGGCCCCTTGGTCGTCGGGGCGTTCAGGTCCGCCTTCTTCTCGGGGGCTGGCCTTGGCGCCTCCGGCGGTCCGCCCTGGCCACCCTTCTTCTGGTCCCCGTCGTCCCCTTCGTCCTTGTCCTTCTTGTCGAACTCGTTGGTCGACAGGAGGACCAGGATGATGGCGATTATGCCCAGTATGGAGCAGAAGATGATGGCGAAGACGCTGCCCACGATGACCCACGGAAGCTTCGTGCGCTTGATCGCGAAGTACCCGCCGAGAATCATGAAGGTCCCGCCAATGACAGCGGCCACGAGGCAGACGGCCCCGAAGCCCTGCATGAAGGGCTTGCCGTTGGTCTGCCAGCCATTGTCTATCGGGCCGGTCTCGTGGGCGTCCCCGATGCGGACCTCGCCCGAGCCCGGTGTGAGCTGGAAGTCGACGGTGACGTAGTCCTTCCATTCCATGTTGTGGCCTCCATCCATGCCGACCATGCCCTTGGAGACCTCGACGCTCTGTATCATGGACTTGTAGCCCGTGAGCTCGACCTTGATGTCATACCAGCCCTGTTCCACGTTCAATATCTTATAATGACCGGTGGAGTTCGTCTGGGCGATGATGGCCAGGTCCACGATGGTGACGTTCACGCCCACCGCCGGGGTCGAGTTCATGAAGATGACCTGGCCCTGGAGGTTGACGAGCGCGTTGCTGCTGTTGTTGGCGCTGTTGTCCATCATGTCCGACATGGGCCCTACACCAAGGGCGAAGGCCCCCAGGAAGGCCCCGGCAATCATGGCGAAGACCCCCGCGAATATCAGAAGGAAGCCTGCTACGCTGGGCTTTCTGCTCCTGCGGGGTTTTGGGCAGCATTGCGTTGGAGAATAATACCAATAGGCGGGGTACTGCATTCCGTAGTAGTGATAATGCACAGAAGGCTGGGGCTGTGGGGCCCCGACATTGGTCGCACCGTTTCCCTTTTCTGGTTCCATCGCATCAACTCCGATGAGCCTTGTTGGCGTCATCGAGGCTTATTCTGTCATCCATATCCTTGACCCCCATCTAATAATCCGTTCGAACGAGTGTTTAGACAATATTTATATAGGAGGGAACTCGCTTTTTCAGTCGGGTCGATTTACATGTCAAGGGATGCCGGCCACATTGAATCCTACAAGGACCCGTCGATATTCGAGAACCCCATCGAGGCCAGCATCGAGCTCGCGGACCTGGCCGAACAGAAGGTCCCTTCGTTAAAGAGAAGGAATGACCATCTCGCCCAGTTCTCTGTCATCTGGACAGCCGTCATGATGATATTGACCGTCGTGACGGGATACATACTGTTCTCATTGTTCATTCTCCAGAACCTTTCGGATGTCTGGATCGGCCTTTTCGCCGTGGCCTTCGCGGTCATCTTGCTGCCGGCGGTAGGCCTCGGCATCGCCCTGGTGGTCATGGCCTTCCAGGAGCGCATGTTCCTACCGTACCTGGAACAGACATCCAAGGCCGTGGTTGCGCTGGAGACGCTCGGACGGCACGGCCCCGATAAAGGGGTGGAGGAGGGACCGCCCAAGGACGATCTCGGCGATGCTAGGACCCTTCCGGGAGGTTCTCTAGGAGGCATCCTCGGGTCCGCCATGTGGGTCGGGGACCTCGTCCCCGTGGCCGGAAGGCTGCTGTCGGTCGCAAGGACGGTATTCTCCACGATCATAGCGGGCCTCGTCTATCTTGTCGCCCTGGCCGTGATAGGGGTCCTGAGCGGGATATACATCATCCCACAGCTCGTGGCCGAGATCATCGTGTTCGCCATCTTCGTCGGCCCGGCGGTGCTGCTATATCAGACGCTGTCCCGGGACATGGAGTTCTATCATTACTATTCCAGGAGGCATGCGGCCCTGGCCGAGATGGCCTCGGTCGGGATACCGCCCGTGCCCGAGGGGAAGGACCACCTCGAGAGGTACATGAGGTTCCTCAAGGGCCTGCCAGCCGTGAAGGCCCTGCTCTCGTCCCCCGAAGGAGGCGTCGAGAAGGAGCCTGGCAGGAAGGGCTATGCCTTCTCACGGCTGGTCCACGGGACCGTCGGCAAGGAGCAGAAGGGGATCGTGGTCAAGGTCTATGACAAGGTCCCGGACCGGGAGGAGCTGGGCTTACTGATGGAGGAGGCCCGGGCATTCGGTCAGCGCCGCGGGATGTCGATAAGGCTCGCTGTGGCCCTCGTGGCCGCCGATGTGGACGACCTGAGCGACCGGGTCTACGAGCATGTGATAGAGGAGGGCCGGAGGACCAGGGTCGGCGATGTGGCGTTGCAGCTCGTGATGGAGGTCGAGGGGACCTATTCGATGGTCCCGTATGTGGCCATGGGGAGGTAGGGGGCGGGTTCGACGGTAAAAATGTACAAAGGCCTGGAGGTGTACTGCTGCCTTGCGCTCAACAGGATAGCGCAGCAGTTAGGCATAGACCTGAACCAGGCGGACCTCGAGGCCAAGCTGGACGATATCCTGAAGGAGAGAAACAAGGGAGTGCCCAAGGTCGAACTGAGCTACGAGCTGAGGTCGAACCATTACATGACGAACAAGGTCCTGGAGGTCCTCGAGGAGGAGGGACTGGTGACGGTGGAGAAGGTGCAGGACGGGCGGGAATACCAGGTGAGGATCACGAAGAAGGGAGTGCTCCACCTGAGCAAGTTCAATCAGTTCTATAGCGTGATATTCAAACGATACATCATAGACCATTATAGATACTCGTCGCTGCCGAGCTGGTTTGTGCAAGAATGAATGTTCATTATTTAGTTTTCATCAGGATGCTTTCTATACAGTAAACACTAAGTTCTGATTCCTTGCATAGATATCCGATGGTGCATATGTCGCACAGGGCCTTGAGGTCCTTCCGGCCCTTGTCCAAGGTTCCTTTGGCCTCATGAAGGTCATAGAGGAGCTTCAGGTACTTCCCCTCGGCGATCCTGGGGATCCCATCGCGGCTATCGAGGGTGAACCATTCATAGACGCCCTTGTCGCCCTTGGAGGAATTGCACGACTTGCAGGCCATGACGGCGTTGTCGCCGATCTCTGGGCCGCCCCGGCTCCGGGGGATGAGATGGTCCGTTGTGAGATATTCCTTGGAACCGCAATAGATGCATTCGCTGGGCTTTTCCCGTTCCTTGATCCATTCCCTGATGGAGCCGGACCATTGGATCTTGCCGGAGGTCAGACCTTTAAAGCGGCTCATTATGAAGCCGTAATTGTTCTTCCCGAAACCGGCGGAGTCGGCGATGATCTTGGCGTACTGCCAGAAGATGAGGTCTTTGATTGTTCTTACTGTACTAGGTGGCATGTCGGGTCTTTATCTGATATTGATTGGACCGATTAAGAATGTTACTTTCACTGCACCCACCCATAAGATAATATAAGAAAATGAACAAAGGTATGTTCGAGAAATGACGATGCGAAGCGTTCTAGTAAAGGACCGGTCCGAGGTCAATTCCGCCCTGAAGGACAAGGACCTAGATCGTGTGGTTCGTTACAAGAAGGACGAATCTTCATTATATTACAAGAACATCAAGACCCTAGGGAACACCATCGAGGCGAGATGCATTGGCGTCGGGAACAGGGCCATCATCGAGCTGTTCGACAGGACGCCATTCCCTGTCGGGAGGACCGATGTTGTCTGCCCTCACTTCATGGAGCTCAAATGGGCCAACGGCTGCAGGTTCGACTGTGCCTGGTGCTATCTCAATGGCACCTATAGGTTTCTCGAGGGAGGCAAGGAGCCCCGGCTCAAGAACCCTGTCATGATTATCGAGCACCTGAAGGCTTTCCTCGAACATGTTCCAGAGCCCACGATACTCAATTCCGGGGAGCTCTCGGATTCACTCGTCTTCGAAGGGTCCGGCTTTTCCTTGACGAAGGACATTGTCCCGTTCTTTGCAGAACAGGACAGGCACAAGGTCTTGGTGCTGACGAAGTCCGCGAACGTGAAAGGTTTTCTCGAGACCGATGCGCAGGACCAAGTCATCGTCGGGTTCAGCGTTAATTCCGTCAAGGTCGCGAAGAAATGGGAACGAAAGGCGCCTCCGCCCATCAAGAGGCTCGAGGCAGCGAGAACGGTCGCGGACAGGGGATACGAGGTCAGGCTCAGGATCGACCCCATGGTGCCCATCGAGGGATGGAAGGACGATTACAGACATCTGGTCGAGGAGATATTCAGCCGATTCAGGCCCGCGAGGATAACGCTTGGAACGCTGAGGGGCCTCCAGAGCACCATCGTCCATTCGAAGGACCGGTCCTGGGTCAAGTATCTCGGCGAGTCCTCCGGCTGGGGTAAGAAGATCGAGATGGGATTGCGCACTGAGATGTACACCTACATCATCGGGCTGATGGAGGACAAGTACAATTTCAATGAAATTGCGATGTGCAAGGAGACCGTAGAGATGCTGGAGAGGTTAGGCATCGACTATACAAAGATACGATGCAATTGCGTGGCCTAGCACAAATGATGCCGCTCAGCTATCGACCAGATAGCATCTCGTCCTCTTCCCGTCCCGCTTCAGCGCCAGTATCAGCGCCTGGCTCAGCACCTGGATGTTGTCGTTCGCCGTCGAGGTCGAGATCCCCAGCTCCTTGGCGACCTCCTTCTGGGTCAGCCCCGGCCTCGACTTGATGAAGTCCACGATCCTCTCCTGCAGCTTGCTCAGGAATATCGGGTAGTCCACCTCGAACTTCACACTGTTCGGATAGAACCGCCTGTAGATCCCGTCCATCTCGGAGAGGACGTATCCCTCGCGTTCCAGCGTGGACAGATGATAGGACAGAACCCCGTTCTTGAGGTCCAGTTTCTTCTTTATGAAATTGTAATGGGCCCCTGGCTGCAACCGTATCAGACCGTAGATCTGCCCGCGGACGAAGTGGTCCAGGACGTCCTCCTTCTTGAGCTTGCTGTACATAGGCACTAGTATCCATTTGAATAGGAAGTACTTGCCACTTTCGGTCAGGACCATGGTCAGTACAAGTATCAGGCTGAGGCCCCCTCCGAGGACGATGGTCGGCTGCCTCTGGACGGGCGTCGTGACCTTGGGGGCCGGGCCCAGCGAGATGTAGTCGCTGGCCATAGAAGCCTCGTAGTGGTCATCGCCCTTGAACCGGACCGTCAAGGTCTGGGAACCGGTGCCGTTCAGGACGGCCGTGAAGACCAATGCACCCGCCGAATCCGTGGGGCCTTCGAACAGGACGGTCTCGGCCCCTGGGCTGCTGGTGACGACGGTGAGGACCCTGCCGGCCACGGGGACGCTTGCGTCATCCGTCAATATGACCTTGATGACGACCTGGGACCCGGAGCTCAGCGGCATGGGGCCGACCTCGGCGAAGGACAGGGTCGTCTGGCTCGTGACCCGCAGTGGCATGACGACCGTGGAGGGGCCCCTGTAGGGCCCGCTGAAGGACGCCAGCACATCGGTGTCGCCCACGGCTAGGCTCGCCGGGACCGTGTAATAATAGGTGAAGTTGCCGTTCATGTTCGTCATGGCTGTTGCAAAGGTCCCGTCCGGAAGCGTCAGGTCCACCTGGACGCCCGGAATGGGCAGGCCCGGGACATCGCCCCAGCTGTCCACAAGGGTCCCCTTCATTGTCACTCCTGCGCCCCGGTGTCCCGCGGGGACCTCCTTGGGGACCATGAGCATGGTGTCCGACTCGACCGTAAAGTTCACGGTTGTGGTCGTCGGCCGGTAGACCTTCGAGCCCCTGTAGGTCAGCGTCACGGGCATGGGCCCCGCGTCGGCCATCCATGGGACATCGTAGGATACAGCGAAGCCGCCGCTGGCCCCTGTGGAGACCTTGCGATAGAGGTTCCCATCAATGGAGACCTCGACTATGCCTTGTAACCCGCCCCCGATGGATGTCAGGGACCCGTCGATGGTGGCCGTCGTGCCCTTCTTGACGCTCTTGGCAATGGCTTGGATCCCCGTGTTGGACAGGATGCCGAAGTCCACCGTGGCCTCGGAGGGCTCGTAGACAAGGTCGCCCGGGAAGGCAACCCTTATGATTGCGCTGCCGATATCGACGCCCCTTACGTCGTGCGTGAGCGAGAAGTGGCCCTGGCCGTCCGTCGTGGCGGTCCCGAGGAGCACGCCGTCCAGATATACTTGGACGTCCTTCTTTGTGATGGGGTCCTGGACATTCGCGTAAGATGATTCCAGGGACACTACCTTGACGTCGCCCGCGACCTCCAGACTGTCCTGGGCCAGCAGGGACGCCGTCCTGGGGCTCGTGATGTCGACCTCGGTGTGGGCCTTGAAGACCATGTCGCGCATGGCCTCGACGGGCGCGTAGAACTCGTTCCCAGCGAAGGCGTAGCGGACCTGGGCCGGGCCCAGCTGGCCGGACCTGTCGGCCTCGAGGCCTATGGCAGAATAGCCGTCCTTGTCCAAGGGCCTCTCGCCCAGGTAGGTTTCCTTGTCGCCCTGCCTAAGCCAGAACATGACCGTGGGCCTCGGGACCTGCTGGCCCGGGAACGATGTCCTCATCGGCGAGCCGTCCGTGTCCAGGAGCCTGGCCCTGGCCTCGGCCGGGACACCCCGATAGACCGCGTCCGGTTCCATCGTCTCGATCCACGTCCCTCTGGCGATATCGATGGTGGCGGTCGCAGCCGTCCCGGCAAAGTCGTTGGAGGCTGGATGCTCGACCCATATGACCGCGGGGCTGGCGGCCTTGTCCTTGGAGACCTTGTAAGTGAATTCGTAACTACCGTCGGCGGCCGTGATGATCGGCATGGTATGGCCGATGAGCCTGAACCGGAACATGACCTCTGGCCTGTGGGCGAATTGCACGGTGCCGTAGGCCGTGCCCGTGAAGGTGCCGACCGGTATCGCCACGGGCGTCCAGGTGGCGTCCGGGTCCACGGTGACCCTTACTGGCCATGTGAGGCCGTTGTCGTTGGAAAGCTCCACGATGAGCTGGTCGTCCTTCGCGACGTCGGACCACGACCCGAACAGGAGCGTCGCCTGGTCTGTGCCCGAGAGGTCCACGGTGGGGCTCGTGAGCCAGCCGTCCGTGTCATAGGCGTAGCCTCCCCCAAGGGCCGAGCCCGCGCAGCCGAAGGATGAGAACCCGGACATCGGCCCTGCGGTGGGCGTCCCGGCGGCCCAGGTCCCCTTGCCGCCGGCGGTGAACCCGCCGAGGCCGTTCTCGAAGTCCTCCACCAAGGGCCCAAGGATGACATCGTCAACGAACCATCCGGCATGCGGGTTCGTCTGTGTCGGTCGGCCGTCCATGGATGCGATGAGGCCCTCGCCGGCGGCCGGGAGGCCGTCGGAGGTCCTCAGGGTCCCCTGGACCAGTATGGTGTCCCCGGCCATGGCCCTGGTCTGGGCCGGCACCACCGTGAGATAGACGGATTCGGAGACGACCACGTCGTAGATAATCTCCGCGGGCGGATAGATGGGGATGCCATATACTGTGTCGGACTTGCCGTCGAACCAGAACCTCAGCTGTGCCGTCGCCGGGGCCTGGACCTCGGGTGTGAGGAAGAAGGTGAAGTAACCGTCCCTGTCGGCCGCGATGGAATGGGCCCGGGCCGGCTCGTCGCCAAAGGACCAATGGACCTGGGCATCGCCTATGCCGTGGTTGCCGGCGCTGCCGGGCTGCCAGAGGGGCGTGTAGTTGCCGTCGACGACCTGGCCCGTGATGTGGACGCCCTTCATGTTCGTGAGGACGCCCGTGAAGGCGCTAAGACCCGCGGAGGGCATCCCCAGGGCCAGCGGTATGGATGTCTGGTTGGAAACGATGATGATCCTGCTGGTCGCGGCCGATGCCATGCCGGGACCGGCCGTTTGGACAAGGGACAGGCCCTGGACCAGCATCAGGAGGACCAGGGACAGGATAAGGAGGGACCTGGTGGCGGAAGGGCGCTTGGCGCCGGTGGTCCTATAGACAGTATACATCTAGTCTAGTCCTCCTTTCAGTTATTAAAACTTGATATAATATATATTAATGTATTTGGTATGCCGGGCGGATTGATTGAAATAGTTTTCGGTCAAACCATCGTGATGGAGGAAAAGAAAGAGATGGAACGGGCGGGCCCTCCCGCGGCCCGCCCCTATTGACGCTCCGGAGGCCGTCACTCCTCTTCCGCTGCCACCGCCTTGCCCTTGCCTTTGCCCTTGCCGACAGCCTTCTTCCCTTTCTTGCCGCCCTTGTCGGCCTCTTCCTCCTCTTCCTTGTCGACCTCCTCCTCTTCCTCCTCCTCTTCCTCGTCCTCCTTGTCGCCCTTGATGGGCACGGCGAAGGCCACGGCGAGCACGACCAGGATGATGACCACGAGCAGGACCAGGGCCTCGCTGCTGCCCTCCTCCCGGACCGTGATGTCCAGCGTCGTCTTCGTCACCCGGCTCTGGTTTATGGCGGCGGGATTGGTCGCGGCTGCCTGGTCATCGGTCACATACACCTCGACCCTGAATGTCCCTTTCTTGTTGAAGAGATGGCTCGCCACAGGGGCCCAGCTGAGGTACGGGCCCTTCGACCCGGCCGACGCGGTCCCCTTCTTCCAACCGGTCTCGTTCACCCCGTTGACCGTCTCGCCCCATTTCACATTGAAGTACAGGGCCACAGGCTGGTCATCCTTTGCCGAGATGTTCAGCGTCACCTTGCCCTTCACGTTTATCACATCCGCCGGGGATGTCTTCACCGTCAGTTCATAGGGCTTCACATAGGCGGGAAGAGGCGCTCCGAAGAGCCCGAAGGTCCCCAGGAGCGGTGTCTGGTCGCTGGTCACATAGACCGTGAACAACTGCTTTGCGAGGTCCCGTGTTGTCGTGAGGTTATGCCAGGTACCATTGAACCAGTAGAAGTTCAGGCTCGACGGCACCACATTGTCGGTGATGTTCCTACCGGTGCCATTGATCACAAGACGCATCCAGCTCCATTCGCTGATCCCCTGGGTCGATATGACCAGGATGTCCACCCTGTTCAGGCCCTTGGGCGGGACTGGCGGGAAGGTCGGGCCCTCGATCTGGACGATGCCCTTGTCGCCCACGAACCTCATCTCGACGCTGATCTCCGCCTTCGTGAACTTCGCGACCTGCCAGACCTTCGGGCCATAATGGGTCGGGCTCACGGGGCTCAGGATGCCGTCAGATGTCCTTACCTGATATGTGTGGTTCCCGGAGGGGAGCTTCGTGCTGCAATAGTATCGTACGCCGGCCCTGTAGTCGTTCTCGGCCTTGTCCACCTTCTCCATCTGGTAATCCAGGCCAGCAAGGACGACCTTGATGTAGGCGGGTGGGTCGCCCTCCGGGTCCTTGTAGGTCGCCGTGAAGTTGAACTTGGTCGTGGTATCGCCCTCGAGCGGGGTCAGGGAGACGCCGCTCAGGCTCGGCGAGTGGTCGATCACGACATGAATTGTCACATTGGAGATGTCGGTCAGGGCCGGGAGCTCGTTGTCCTTCACCGTGAGCTCGATGGTGAAGTTGCCGATCCGGTCGTAGGCGTGCGTCACCGTCATACCTAACACATTATTGCCGTCACCGAGGTCCCAACGGTATTCGGTGATGACCCCGTCGTCTATGGAAGGGGAGCCATCGAAGGTTATGTTCTCGCCGGACCGGTATGTCTCATTGTTCTTCGGGGCCGATATTATGGCCTTCGGCTTGACCAGGGTGATGTTGCCGAACGCATAGACCCCGCCGTTGTTGGAGGCGAAGATGACCTTCCCCTGGGCGGTGCCGTCATCGATCACCGCCGGGGAGGCGTCGACCTGGGACTTGGCATTGTATGACCAGATCGTCTGGCCGGTGGTGCGCTCGAGGCAGTACACATTGTTGCCCCCGACGTATATCCTGTTCTGTGCTATGGCCGGACTCGAGACCAGCCCCAGGTTCTCGTCTTTGGCATAGGCGCGCCTCCAGTTCAGCTCGCCGCTCGTCGTAAGTGACATGATGGTCGTGTTGCCCGCGGTAAGGTAGATGTTGTTGTTGGAGATCGTTATGGTGGACTGTATCGGCAGGCCCGTCGAATAGTGCCAGATGAGCTTGGGGGACGCCGTGCTGGGCGCGGCATCGAACTTGTAGATCGTGCCGTTGGTATCAGCGATGTAGACGAAGCCGCTGGCCTCCACCGACGGGCTGGAGAGCATGTTGAAGCCGGTCTTGTAGCTCCAGCGCTCGTTCCCGGTCAGCAGGTCGTAGGATGTTATCCTGCTCGAGGAACCGTTGGCGTTACCTACGATGACCACCTTGTTGTCGTAGATGGCGGGCGATCCTAGGATCTGGCCGCCCATGGTCTTCTTCCACAGGACCGTGCCGTTCATGGCCCCGATGGCCATGAGGCGCCCGTTCGGGGTCCCGATGAAGAGCGTGTTGTTGTATATCACCGGCGAGGACGGCCCGGCGGCGATGTAGAGGCTCCAGAGGGTGTTCCCGCTCCAGGCGTCGAGGGCGTAGAGGGTCCCGTCCGCCGATGCGGCATATACGACGCCGTTCACGACGGCCGGGGTGGCCGAGATGTTCTTTATGGTCATGTTGGACCATTTCACGTAGCCCGTTGGGATGCCCGGGTTCTCAACGAACGCGTAGATGCCGTTCGTGGTCCCGACATAGACGAGCTGGTCGGCAAAGACGGGCGAGGCGATTATGGCCGAGGATAGCGTGGCGCTCCAGAGCATCTTGGGGTTGTTCGGCGCTATCACGTTCGAGAGGGCCGAGTGCTGCGCGTCCTTCTGGAACATGCGCCAGCCCTCGGTCTGGGGTATGACCGTGATGGCCCCAAGGGCCCGGTTGTTCGCAGGGTTGGAGTCGTAGGGCTTGATGTTGGTGATGTTCACCATTATCACATGAAGACCGGTCTTGCTCGGCGTCAGGATGCCGGAGACCTTGGTATTACTTCCTGGGCCGAGCTGTATAAATCCTCCGCCGATGTGCTTGTTCTCCTGCGGGTCGTAGATGTCGAAGGTCCCATTGCCGGCCATGGTCCCTTTGTTCTTTATGGTGACCGTGACGTTCACCGGCACGCCGACCGGTGGACGCGATAGCGAGTATGAGATGTTCCCCGTCTCGACGGAAAGGTCCGGGGCCCTGCCGATGGCGCTGACCAGCCCATTGCCCGAGCCGATGAGAATCGTGTCATCGGTCACGGCCGGGGAGCTCTGGAACACGTCGCCCACGTTCCGGATCCATGTGAGGGCGTGGGTGGTCGTGTTCACGACGGAGAGGTTCCCGCTAAAGTCCCCGAAGACCACTTGGTCCCCGGCGATGGCCGGGGACGACCAGATGCTAGCCCCGGAGGCATAGGCCCATTTCTGGGCGCCGGTCGTCGCGTTCAGCGCATAGAGCTTATTGTCCATACTGCCGATGTAAACGACCCCGTTGCTCACGGCCGGCGAGGACCTGACCTCATCGCCCGTGGGCTTGGACCAAGCCACGGTCCCGTTCGAGGCCCAGACCGCGTATACCTTCCCATCGTTCGAACCGAAGTATATGAGTCCGTTGGCCGCTGTGGGGCTGGACCAGATATTGCCGATAGTGGTGACGTGCCAGACCTCCTTGCCACTCCAGCGGTTCACAGCATATAGGTTGTTGTCGTGGGTCCCGAAGAGGACCAGGTTGCCGTAGACGAGCGGTGACGAGTAGGATATGACATTGTTAGGGATGGTGAAGTTCCAGATCTCCCTGTTGGCGATGTAAGGGTCGGTCCTCAATGCATAGAGGCGCCCTGGATTGGGATGTTGCTGGTCCGCCGGGCCCTCGCTGACGACATAGACCACATCGTTGACGACCGTTGGGGAGGACCAGATCGGGCCGTTGGTCGTGAATGTCCAGATGAGGTCGTAGGGGGCCCCGTTGGGGTCCCTGAGGCCCTCGTCGTTCCCATCGGCCAACGGATCGGATTCCATGCAGTAGACCTTCGAGTCGTCCGAGCCGAAGTAGATGTAGCCATTAGAATAGGCCGCGGTGCTCTCGATGCTGCCATCGGTCGTGTAGGACCAGAGCTCCTCGCCGGTGGTGGTGTTCAACGAGTGCATATTGTAGTCCCGGGTACCTATGAACACGAATTTGCCGACGATGATCGGCGAGGACATCACCGCCTCGGCGTCATTGAGATCGGCGGTCCATTTCATGCTGTTCGTCGTCGGTACCTTGGCGTCAGTGATACCGGTCCTCTGGGTGTTCGCCCTGAACATGGGCCAGTCCTTCGGGATCGTGACGGTGACCTGTCCGGAGACCGGCAGGGACCATGTCCAGTTGTCGTCCTGGACCTGGAAGGATATCGTGTGCTTCCCGATGGACAGCGTGGGTGTGACCGTCATGGTGGGCTGGGCCGGAAGCTCGGCAAAGATGCCGTCCACGCTCGATGACCACCGGAAGGTCTTGTAGGCCGACGCGCCCTGGCCGTGGCCCTTGAGCGTCATGATGGCGTTCTGTGCGACGGGGTCCGGTGAGATGAGGTCTATTGCAGCCAGGGGCCTGTGGCCGAAGGCCACGACCTTTCCGTCGACGGTCGTTACGAAGGCCCTGCCGTAAGCTAGGGCCGGCGCGTTGGGCGATTTGAGCGTGTAGGCCCATTTCTGGGGCCCTTGCGTGGTCGCGGTGAACGCCGTGACATTGAGGCCGACCTTGGTCCCGAACATGAGGGTCGAGTTGCCTATGACCGGGGGCGTGACCGGGATGTCCGTTGCCGTGATGTTCCAGACGTTCTTGCCGGTGCTGCAGTTGAGGGCCTGGACCCTGTCGAGGCCCGATACAAGGACCAAGGGGACCTTGATCGTTGGCGTGAGGGGCCGGCCATAGGTGATGACGCCCTTCCACCGGGTGTAACCGTTCGTCATATTGATGGCGTAGAGCTTGCCGTCGTTGGATGTGACAAAGGCGGTCCAGGTCGAGGGCTTGGCGGGGCCCCCAGTTATCGACGGGCCGGAGATCTCGGTCCCGGCCGTCGAACAGGTCCATCCGGGGTTCCCATTGGATGCATTGAATGCCTGCAGTGTGTTGCCCGAGGCCACCAGGAGGGTCTTGTCGGACAGGGCCGGTGAATATTTCACAGGGCCGGCGGTCGCCTTGTTCCAGAGCAGCTTGCCGTCGGTTATGTTATAGGCCCAGAGATCGCCTGCGCCCGTGCCGACATAGACGGCGCCGTTGGCCGCGACGGGCTCCGTGTTGGCCGCGCCGCCCAGGTTCACCTTCCATTCCTTGGTGCAATTGCTCAGCACCAGCGATATAAGGTCCCCGTTCAGCATGCCGATGAGCACATGGCCGTTCCAAATGGCCGGTGTGGACGGGATCTGGGAGCCCAGGTTGAAGCTACAGAGGTCGATTCCTGTTGAAGCGTTCAGCGCATGGGCCACGCCTGCGTCGGTCGCCACCACGACAGTGTTGTTCGCGACGACCGGTGCTGTGACCGTCAGGCCGCCGAGGTCGACCGTCCAAATGGTCCCGTTATTCACAGGTAACGGGGAGACCGTGTAGCCGGTGTGCGCCGGGTCGTGGAGGTACATCGACCAGTTCGACTTGTCAGCATATACGCGGGGGGTCCCGATGTTGACCTTTGATACGGTGATCTCGATGACCGTGGCTCTTCCCGTCGAACCGACCGCCATGGTGGCCAGAGGGGTCGATAGCATCATGACCACGGTCAATAGGGCGAACATGCGTTTCGAAGGCAACTTCATCAGCACTTCCAACATGGCATCACATCCGAGCGTCCACGGCGATGTAGGGACCACCCGTACTATATCAATGTAAGATTAAATAGTTTGCAATTCTAGCCTAGCGTACAATAAAATACTAGTATTGAGAATTTGGTTATCGACCCTGGAACTGGAGGCCCCGTCATGGACAGGACATCAAGAGCATATCTCGCCGCCCTGGTCGGAGCACTAGCCTTCGTCGCCCTTCTGGCCATCCTCACAATGGCATCGGGGCATGCCTCGGCGAAGACCGTGACCCTGACGTCCGATGCGTCCGGCAAGGAGAACCTCGTCGCGAACGCCATCGCGACAGCTTCCGACGGGGACATCATCGCCCTCAAGGGAGGCTTCTTCTATGAGGGGAACCTGACCATCGCCAAGGGACTGACATTCGTCGGCGACGACAAGTCCGTCCTGCTGGCGGATTCCATTCATGTGACGGCGAAGAACGTCACATTCCATACCATCACCATGAGCCTCAACTCCGGCGTCCTGCGCATCGACGCCGACCATTGGACCTTCGACCAGGTCAGCCTCAGGCAATGCGCCGGGTACACCTGCGTCCGGGTGGAGAAGGGGAACTGGGGGGTCATCAGCAATTCGTCCTTCGAGGGTCTGGTATCGGACGCCGTCGACATCAATGGCTCGAGGGACATCCGTGTTTCGGACGTCCTCATCCTCGCCCCGTATGCCGATTTCAAGGTCAACCTGACCAGCAACATCTCCTTCTGGAACGTCAAGTTCACCGAGGCCGAGATCGGGATGTACGTGTCCTTCTGCAACAACCTGACAGTCGACCATTCCGTGTTCGACACCTACGGCTGGGGCGTCCTGGCCGCGAACAGCACGAACCTTACCGTCAAGGGCTCGCTCATCATGAGCAACATGGCCTACCTGACCAACTACGGCGTGTATGTCACCGGCGGGAAGACCGTCAACATCCTGAACAACACGTTCATGGGCGATGCGGCCGGGGTCGCGGTCTATAAGTGCTCCCAAGTGCTCGTCAAGTGGAACAGCATCTACAACAACCTTGAGGGCGTCTGGTCCTGGGTCTCCGATGGGACCGTGACGGGGAACGCCATCTTCTCGAACATACGCTATGGCGTCAATGCCTCCGGCAACGGCCTCACGGCCAAGGGCAACTACTGGGGCACCACCTCCGTATCCGTGGCCTTGAGCATGGTGCGGGGCACCGGCAACATAGAACCGATCGAGAACAGCGACCCGACTCCAGCCTCCGTCCCGCTGATGGTGAACCCCATCCCGCCGATAACGAACGGCACCGAGGACCAGATCGCGGTGACCCTTTTGGAGGTGGGACCATACTTCTACGACCCCACATGGTATGTCCAGGCCTGGTCGCCGAACCCCTCGAGCGTCAGGTTCTTGGTGGTCTACAACTCGGACCCGAAGAACGTCACGATACAGATCAGCGAGACCGGGACCTGCGCCGGCACCTGCAAGAACGCCGAGGGCCAGCTCAAGGCATCCACGGCGCTCCACTGGTACGGCACCGTGAACATCAGGCTCAGGGCCACGAACTGGCGCGGCAGGTACGTTGACACGAACACCTTCCCGATCCACTTCAGGCACATCATCAGCCTGCCCGTCGTCGATATAAAGGGAACGCCCAAGACCACCGTGCGCGACCTGCACATCGGGCAGGAATGGCAGCTCAACATCACGGTCTATGACGACAGTACCTCGGACCGCATCGAGTACAGGATCGATAACGGCCCGTGGCAGGTCATATCCCAGAGCGCCGCCTGCGCCATAGACAACTCGACGAAGTCGAAGGGGATGCCCCTATGTGCCAAGACCGTCCTCCACCTCAAGGTCACCGAGAACATGGGGGTCGGCCTGCACAACGTGTCCATCAGGGCCTGCAACGGGGGGCATTGCTCCGACGAGACCGACACGGGCAAGTACATGATCCAGCTGAACGACACGGGAAGCCCGGGCAAGGACTTCAGTCCGACCGGCGTCGCCCTCGCGCTGGTGCTCCTCGTCCTGATCGCACTGGTGCTAGTGGCCATGAGCACCTCGAAGAAGGAGAAGCCTAGGCCTGAGGAAGACGATACCGTCAGCGAGTCGGGCGACGAAGAGGAATGAGCTCAGAGCCCCAGGACGGTCCACAGCGCCGAGGCCATGAACCATGCACCGAAGGCGAGCATTATTATCCCGCATAGGGCGAAGACCGCTAGGTAGGCCCTGCGGTCCCAGAACCTCTTGCTCCCGTGGACCGCGTTGCTAAGGAAGGCGTTCCAGCCGAGGTCTATGGACCAGTGCAGGACGGACATCACGACCAGGATGGCCAGCCCGAGGGCCAGGGCGTTTAGGATCAGGGCGGCCCCGAGGGTGGCCCACCAGAGGAAGAAGTACGGGTTCGTGCCAGTCGTTATGATGCCTGCGAGGACCGGGTGGTACGGGAACGGGTCGGCTTCGGGCCTGGTCTTCTTCGCAGGCCTCTTTTTCGCCTTGCCGGACAGGACCGCACGCATCCTTGATCTCACATCTTCCCTGGAGAAGAGCATGGAAATGCCCATGTAGATGAGCATGGCGCCGCCGAGTATGCCTATGGCGATGGAAACGCGCGGGTCCTTGAGAACAGTGCTGAAGCCCAGCGCTATGAGGGCGATGACCGGGAACTCGATGACCCCGTGGCCCAGGGCCACCTGCACGCCGGCCCAACGTGATCTTACGCCCTTGGCCATGGCCGCGGCCATGACCGGGCCCGGCATCATGACGCCCGTTGTGGACAGGGCGGCAACGGTGCCAAGGAACAGAAGGACGTTGTCGGTAAAGGCCATGGCGCCATCCCCGGATTTCGTCCAGGCCGTTCCTTGGATTTAAGATTTCGCACGTTCAGGGCCGAACGGGACCCCTGCGTAATGTTTTTAGGGCGAATCCAACATACAACCACGACCATATCGGGGAGAGGATACGATGGCAAAGGGCAAGGGTTCGTCCAAGGCCAAGAAAAAGAGTTCTAAGAAGTCGACGGGAACGGCCGGCAAGGCCGCCGCATGCCCGCCTTCTCTTCCGGGGGGCGGCCACAGGATCAGGGTCCTTGTCGCGAAGCCCGGCCTCGATGGCCATGACCGGGGCGCGAAGGTCGTCGCCAGGGGCCTGCGGGACGCGGGCATGGAGGTCATATACACGGGCCTGAGGCAGACGCCCGAACAGATAGTCGCGACGGCGGTCCAGGAGGATGTGGATGTCATAGGCCTCAGCTGCCTGTCCGGGGCCCACATGACCCTCTTCCCGAGGATCATGCAGCTCCTCAAGGAGGCCGGCGCTGATGATATCCTCGTCACTGCCGGAGGCATAGTCCCCGGGGAAGATGTGCCGAAGCTCAAGAAGAGCGGCATAGCGATATTCTTCGGTCCGGGGACGCGGCTCGACGATATTGTTGACTTCATCAGGAAGAACATCCGACGGAGATAGACGCCCGGACCGTGGACAAGATGGACCACAAGGATGTTCTGAAGGGAAATAAGAGGGCCATTGCCAGGGCAATGAGCCTCATAGAGGACGAGGACCCGAGGGGACTGGAGATATTGCGGGCCCTCCACAGGCACACTGGCAAGGCCCACATCGTCGGCATTACTGGGGCCCCGGGCGTCGGTAAGTCCACGCTCGTCTACAAGCTGGCCAAGGCCCTGCGCAAGCGCGGCGAAAGGGTCGGCATCGTGGCCGTGGACCCAAGCAGCCCGTTCACGGGCGGGGCCCTGCTCGGCGACAGGATACGCATGATGGAAATCGCCACGGACCCGGAGGTCTTCATACGGTCCATGGGGACGCGTGGGTGCCTCGGGGGGTTGGCGAGGAAGACCTACGAGATCGTCAAGGTGCTCGACGCCTGGGGCGCGGACACCGTACTCGTCGAGACCGTAGGTACGGGCCAGGCGGAGGTCGATGTGGTCCAGGCCGTCCAGACCTGTGTCATCTTACTGGTGTCAGGCCTCGGGGACGAGGTCCAGACCTTCAAGGCAGGCATCATGGAGATCGGGGACATCTTCGTCGTGAACAAGGCCGACCGGGGCGGGGCGGACCGGCTGGTCCTCGAGGTCAGGGCCATGCTCGAGCTGGGCCAGGCCAAGGCGAAGTGGGAGCCGCCCATCATCAAGACCATCGCGACCGAGCAAACTGGCGTCGAGGAGCTCGTCGATGGGATGAAGAGGCACTACAAGGTAGCCAAAGAGACCGGTCTTTTGGGGCACAAGTGCATCGAGAGGGCCATGCTGGACATAGAGGACATAGTGCGGGACCGCATGATGGCCGGGCTTCTCACAACAGAGAAGAAGGAGCTCATGAAGGAACTGTGCAAGAAGGTCGCGGACAAGATGATGGACCCGTACGAGGCGGCGGAAAGGGTCCTGTGCGAATGATTCCTTTTATACATGTGAATTCCTATATAGACATAGGCTCATTTGAACCCACAGGAATATGGAAGAAAGATATCTAATGCGGACACCAATGGAGCCATTTCTCTATTTTTTTCGTTTGATAAATAACCATCCGACGATGATAATAATAACAATAATAATAGCAACAATGAAAAAAATCCAATTGTCAAAAATACCATTTTGCGTGCCGTTTTGTTTATTTTTTAAAAATATCAGATAAGCTTGACCGGCATCGGTCCCTGTTTCGTCGTTCCATATAGCGCCAACTAAAATATCATCATATCCATCGCCATTGATATCTCCTCCTCCAGAAATCGAATCGCCAGCCCAGTCATGTGCATTTTCACCGATGAATGAAGCGTCGGCCATAGTTAGATTGATATTTTTAGACCGCCCTGTGGCTTTTCCAAGAATAACATATATTTGACCGGTGCCATTTTCATCTCCCCCAGCGCCGATAAGGAAGTCATCGTACCCATCTCCATTGACGTCTCCGGCCTTTGCTACAGAGCCCCCAGAAAAACTGTATTCTTTCTCCCCAATGAATGATGCATCTGCCTCTGAAATTTTTGTATCCATGGACCATCCATCTGCCTTACCGAGCACCAAGTATGTTTTTCCGGTATAGGATCCAAGTGAATCCATACCCGGAGATCCAATCAGAAAATCATCATAACCATCTTTGTTCACATCGCCCGCTCCCGCCACACTATGACCTAGTGAACTATTTTCTTTCTCACCAAGAAATGAGGCATCTGACATTGAAAGACTGTAATTCAATTTCCATCCCACGTTCTTTCCAAATATCAGATATACTTGGCCTGCAGCATATCCTCCCTCGTCGTTGTGGGCCGCCGCTATTAACATATCATCATAATCGTCTCCATTTACATCTCCCACACCCGCAACAGAATATCCCGCGTAATCTTCCTTCAGTTCGCCAATAAATGAAGCATCGGCATTGGCTAATGACATATTCTTTTTCCATCCATCATGTTTACCAAGAACTAGATATGTTCGTCCCATGAAGGAATGTTCAGCATCATCTTGAGGGGAGCCAATTAAAATATCATTATATCCGTCATCGTTGACATCTCCCGCTCCGGCCAAGGAATCACCTACATCATCATCAGAATCTGGTCCAATGAATGATGCATCTGCGTCTGAAAGAAGCATATCTTTGGACCACCCAGTGGACTTTCCGAATATTAAATAAGTAATACCCCCACTAGGTTTATCAAGTCCTCCTTGGGGCGCACCAATAACGAAGTCTTCGTAACCATCACCGTTGACATCACCGACACCGGCGATTGCTTCTCCAGCATTATCATATTTGTATTCACCAAGGAATGACGCATCAACCTCATCCATCGTCGTGTCCTTCTGCCAATTATCTTTCTCTCCAAAAATCAGATATATTTTTCCAGCATCGGTCCCACTCTGGTCGTTGTATGGTGCACTCAATAATATATCATCATAACCGTCCCCATTGACATCTCCTATAATGGCAACAGATTCCCCTAACATATCTTTTTGTTTCTCACCAAGGAAACTGGCATCAGAGGAAGAGAGATTGGAATCTAAAGAATATTTTATGTTATAAGTCTTGGATAAAGTTGAACTTGACAGAAATGTGATTGCGATGAAAAAGAATAGAAAAATAAGAAATATTTTCCGCATCATTGGTATTCGACCTTTGGAAATCTATGATTTGGTTATGTGTCGTATGTATATATTTTCTTAACTGGAAAAGTTTATTTATAGTATGCAATAACGCTGATATCCTTCGGCATCCCCATACTCTCGGCGACGGGGATGCACTTCGTCCTGAGCATGTGGACGATGGGATGTATTTTCGAGTGTGAGAAGGATTCGTAGTTGGCCATCCCCTTTGATATTATAAAATCGGCCTCGCGGAGCCTCTGCCGGACCTTCTTTGGCAGCCTTTTTAGGTCCACGCCCACGGCGAAGGTCCCGGTGTCCAGGACCTCGTCGACCATTTTATCGATGCCGTACCTCTTGATGTCTTCCACCGTGGCGTCCGTCAGGATGGGCTCCCCCTTTGCCACGACGGTCACCTTGACGCCCATCTCCCGCAGGACCTGGAAAAGGAGCCCATCGAAGATGATCTCCCCGCAGTTGTCCGTGAAGTAGACGACCCGTGAGCCTTTCTTCAACAGATGCCTGAACTTCGGGATGTCGTCATAGCCCAGGCCCTCGTTGTACAAGGAATCGAAGTGCTTGATCAGGTCCTTTGGCCCATGATATTTCATCCCGATGCCGAAATCGAGGATGTTCCCGATGATGGACAGCCTCATGGCCGTTGTGAGTTTATCACGGGACCCGGCCAATATCTTCCTTGCCTTGGGCAGCAGCCCCTTCGCGACCTCGTTGCTCTGGCGCTTGACCTTCCGGTAGGGGTCCTTGGTGCCCATTGCCTTGTAGGCCGCCCGGTGGACCTCGGTCGCGATATCGGCGGAACATTCCTCGCCGGTATATTGCTCCCCGAAGACCTTGCAGGCGGCCTTGAGGGCCTTTGCGACCTTCTTGTCGCCACAGAGGTTCGCCTCGAAGGTCACCCGCCTCAGGAGGCACGGGACGCATATGTGGGTTATCCGCATATGGCCTCGGATTGCGGTTCTCCGTATAAAATTATGCGTCCGTGCAAGATTAATATCTTGGTAACTCCATCCTCTATTCGAGGCCCTTGGTGGAACGGTGTTCAGGATGCGGATAGGTCCAAGATCTGTGGCATCGATCCTGGTCCTGTCCATGGTGCTGACCTCCATCCTTGCCGATCCAGCACTTGCGTTTACCACCCCGACCGTGACCATCGCATGGCCCAAGGCCGACCAGATCCTCGCCGGGAACATCTCCGTCGAGGGTCAGGCCTCGGGAGCTTCCTCGGTCGAGGTCAATATAGATTCTAATGCATCATGGCACCTTGCCACCGGGACCTCGGCCTGGAACTACACCTGGGCCTCGAAGGGCTACGCCAACGGTTATCACAACATCTCCGCCAGGGCCAAGAACGGGACCGCCGTGTCGAGCATCGTCTCGGTCCGCATATACGTCAACAACACCCTGCCCAAGGACATCGTGATGGACCTCTCGGCCACGCCGCTCCAGATCGCGGCCGAGGGCAATGTCACGGTCTCAGGCTTCATCGAGTACGATACTGGCGTGGCGCTGGGGAGCGTCCCTGTTAAGATAGAGGTCCTATCGACGAACATCAGCCTCACGGTCAACACCGACAGGAGGGGCTATCTGATAAGGACCCTCCACGGGCCCTTGGATGCGAACAAGTACACGCTCCGGGCCTCGGTCACGGATGGGAAGCTATCGGCGAACAAGGACTTCCAGCTGTCCGTCACGACGCCCACCCAGCCGGACTTAGTCCTGAAGAGCATCTACCTCGACCCTGTGCAGCCCGCGGTCGGTGTGACTGTGTCCATATGCGCCACCATCGAGAACCTCGGGCCCCAGTCCGCCACCGCCATCATCAAGTTCTATATCGATGGCAATTACCTGGATTCGCAATCGGTGGTGGTCGACAAATCGGCGGTCGTGAGGAAGGAATGGTCGGCGGCCTACGGAGCACATATGATCAAGGTCGTGGCCGACAATGTCAATCCCGTGGACAAGGACCTGTCCAACAACCAAAGGTCCATGTTGATCACCCCCACACCCAAGCCCAAGGTGTCCATCACGGAGCTGGTCGTGTCCAACCAGGGCCCGCATAAGGACGACATCGTGTCGATATTGGTCAAGCTCGAGAACACGGGTTATGCGGGCACGTCAGGGACATTGAGGCTTTACGACGGGGACCCTGAGACCGGCAAGCTCATAGGTTCCATAGATTTCCAATTGAGCTCCAACGGGACCACCGACATCTACATAACCTGGAAGGCGGTCCAGGGCCAGCACACCTTGACCGCGCAGGCCAATGTCAATGGCCAGGAGGAGAAACCCCAGCGGGCCGTCACCATCACGGTCCAGCCGCCGGTCCAGGTCAACAAGCCCTTCATACCGTTCCCCGGGGCCATCGAGCTGCTGTCGATCTTAGCTATGACCGCGATGTTCATAACCTTAAAAAGAAGGTCCAGGACCTCCCGATAAGTCTTTGCTAACCTTCTTCCCATTATAATAAATAAATATTTTAATACCTCTGAACTACTTAGGGGGGTGAGAGGGTATCCCAATGACGAACATCAACGATTATGCCGCCCAGGCCATGGAGATGAAGAAAAAGGGCCTTTCGGACAAGGAGATTGCGGACGAACTTCACATATCACTGGACACCGTGGCATGGCTTCTGATCAAGAGCGATGGCAAGAAGAAGGGCTCCCTGCCGGCCGCGGACATCAGGATCGGTTGGAGGTCCATAGGGGTCTATCCCCACAGGATGAGGATGGTCGGGAGCATCATGGCGGACATGGCCGTCGAGGAGCTCGGGGACAAGATGGCGGATACCGTCGTGGGCATCGCCATCAACGGCATCTCCCTGGCGAACTTCGTTGCCGAGGCCCTGGAGCTCGAGCTCGCGGTCTATAGGAACCTTCACGATGACAAGATGCAGGGGACCATAAGCAGCAACTTCGCTGGCCTCAAGGGCAAGAAGGTCATAATCGTCGACGACGTCTTTGGCACCGGGGACACCGTGCGGGGTGCCATAAAGACGCTCAGGGCGGAGGGCGCTGACCCGGTCCTGGTCATCGTGCTGCTGAACAAGACGGGGCTGGAGGAGATCGATGATGTACGGCTCAGGAGCCTCGTGAGGGCCCACACCATAGGGTAGGCCTGACCTGCTTTCCTGCCTTTTAACGACATAAGATGAGAGTGCTCGCTCGATGTTAGATGGAAAGGGAATAAAATGCACTGGGTCGATGTCATAGCCGAGGACCTGCTGAAGAAGGGGAACGCACATGTGCTCGCCAGCGGGACATCCATCTCGGGCGTCATCCACATCGGGAACGCCGGCGACGTCATCATGGCCGAGGCCATCGCCAGGTCCATCAAGGAGAAGGGCGGGAAGGCCAAGCTCCTCTGGATAATGGACGATGTGGACCCGTTGGGCAAGATACCCATCCAGGTCCAGCAGGACTTCAAGCAGTACATCGGTCGGCCCCTTTCGGACGTGCCGTCCCCCGACGGGAAGCTGCCGTCCTACCCGGCATTCTTCGCCAAGGACTTCCTGGGCGAGCTCAAACAGATAGGCGTCGAGCCTGAGGTCCTTTCTGGCAGGAAGATGTACAAGGAAGGTCTCTACGAGGCCAATACGAAGAGGGCCCTGGAGAACGGCGAGAGGATACGGAAGATATTGAAGGAGATCTCGGGCTCCGAGAAGGGCCCCGAATGGCTTCCCTTCGACCCCATATGCGAGAAGTGCGGCAAGATAGCGCCCACCGAGGCCTATGCCTTCGTCGACGGGAAGATAAAGTACAAGTGCATCGGCGGTGTTGCGAAGAAGAACCAGATACCCGGCTGCGGCTTCGAGGGCGAGTGCGGCCTCAGGAACGGCAAACTGACCTGGCGGGTCGAGTGGGCGGCGCGCTGGCAGGCCTTGGGGGTCACCTGCGAGCCCTTCGGCAAGGAGCACTCGGCCTCGGGCGGCTCATATGATACATCGAAGGTCATCGTGAAGGAGGTGTTCAACGGGGAACCACCGTACCCGGTCCTATACGAGCACATCCAGGTGGACGGGGCCAAGATGTCATCGTCCGTCGGGAACGTCCTGACGCTCAGCGACATGCTGTCCATAATCCCTCCGGAGGTCGTGCGCTACTTCTACTTCAGGACCAAGCCCAACAAGCACAAGGACCTGAAGACCCGCATGAAGAAGGGGACCAAGTACTCGCTCGATGAGATGAGGTCCTACCTGATGGAGGCACTGCTCAAGTTCGCGGACGAGTACGAGCGGGTCGAGCGGATCTATTTCGACATCGAGAAGGCCACGGCCCAGGAGGACGTGGGGGACCTGAAGAGGACCTACGGGCTGTCCCAGGTCAGCAAGATCCCGTCGAGGTTCTTCCAGGTGCCTTACTCGCATCTTGTCACTGTCGCGCAGATCACCGAGGACTGGAAGAAGGCCTGGGAGATCATCGGAAGGAACGTGGACCTCGGCGGCCTGGGCAAGGAGACCCAGGACAATCTCAGGCTGAAGTTCGAGAAGGCACTCTATTATGTGAAGAAGCTGGCCCCGGCGGACACCAAGTTCACGCTGCTGCCGGCCCTGACGCCCGAGGTCAAGGCCCAGCTGACCGAGGGGCACAAGAAGGTCCTGAAGGCGTTCCTCGAGACCGGGCCTAAGGCATCATGGAAGGCCGATGCGTTGCACACGGCCGTGTACGAGGCACGTGAGAAGGCGGGGCAAGAACCCAAGGTGGCCTTCCAGGCGCTCTATCTTGTCCTGCTCGGAAAGACCACGGGCCCGAGGCTGGGCCACTTCATGGCGAGCCTTGAGAAGGACTGGGTCATGAAGAGGCTCAAGGAAGCGGTGGCCTGAAGGCTTCGAATTTTCATTTTCTTCCAATACAAATGACAAAAAATATATACAGTATCGCCGATAAATGTAGGCATCGGACATCATCATAGCCCCGTAGTGTAGTGGTTAGCACAAGAGGCTCTGGACCTCTGGACACCAGTTCGACTCTGGTCGGGGCTGCTTTTTTCCTATTTTTCAAGGAACTATGCATATTATTAATTAGGCGACCCCGAATTAATTCTATTCCGGCAACAGGTCACAAAACCAGAACCTGTCATCTCTCAGCACAATATCTCCTTTCTTAAAACGGATTTCCTTTTTGAAAGGAGGGCCGGCATAGGTGAAGGTATGGAATTCTCCATTCTCGCCACATGGATCGATACTTGGCGGAAGGTCATGAAGAAAATTTGCATTATATCTTCTGCCGACAAATTCTCTGTCGAGGAACTTTGAATCGATACAGGTTGTAATTGCTTTGAAACCCATATCAATGAATTTATGTGCAAGCTCGGTCGTATTTTTCTTCCAAAGGGGGAAAATGCCGACCATGCCAGCTTTATCCAGGTTTCTTTCCCTGTATTTTCTCACATCCTCAAGAAATATATCTCCAAAAGCAATGAAAGTAACTCCGATCTTTCTATACTTCTCACAAACCTTTCTCATTGCTATATCATATTCTCTATTGGAAGCATCTTTAGAAATATTTACGACATTGAGAGGGAGACCAAGGGCCTCAGCCTGTTGTCCAAGCAAGACCTTTCTCACACCATGCATGCTTACTCTGCCATAATCCTTCGTGATCGTGGTCAATAGGCCTACGATCTCCACATTTCTGTCTTTCCGGAGCTCATATAAAGCAAGGGCACTGTCCTTTCCTCCGCTCCAGGCAAGGACCAGCTTCCGAACCTTTCCTGAGGATTTGCTCATGATCCAAAGCACCCGGAGTTGAGATGAGGCATTCTATATTTATAAAGATAGATTTCTTCCGCTTCGATCCCAAATCTGGATAAATCTTTATACTCTCACTTTTCTTAGGAACCTGTACGATTGGTGATGCCGAATGGCCCCTGACAAGGAAACGGAGGAGCAGCCCAGCGATTTCATACGCGACATCATCAACGAGGACAACAAGACCGGCAAATGGGGCGGCCGGGTCCAGACGCGGTTCCCGCCGGAGCCCAACGGTTATCTGCACATCGGCCACGCCAAGTCCATATGCCTGAACTTCGGCATCGCCCAGGACTACAATGGCAAGTGCAACCTCAGGTTCGACGACACGAACCCCACCAAGGAGGAGCAGGAGTTCGTAGAGTCCATCAAGGACAGCGTCCAGTGGCTCGGGTTCGACTGGGAGGATAGGCTGTACTTCGCGTCGGACTACTTCGACCAGATGCACAAGTACGCCATCGAGCTCGTCAAGAAGGGCCTGGCCTACGTGGACGACCAGAACGCGGACCAGATAAGCGAGACCCGCGGGACGTTGACGACGCCCGGCAAGGACAGCCCCTACAGGGACCGTTCCATCGAGGAGAACCTGGCCCTGTTCGAGAAGATGACCAAGGGGGAGTTCGACAATGGTGCCAAGGTCCTCAGGGCCAAAATCGACATGGCCCACCCGAACATGAACATGCGTGACCCGGTCATGTACAGGATATTGCACGCGTCCCATCACAGGACCGGCGACAAGTGGTGCGTGTATCCCATGTACGACTGGGCCCACGGCCTGGAAGATTCCGTCGAGAGGATCACGCATTCCATATGCACGCTCGAGTTCGAGGACCACCGGCCCCTCTACGACTGGTTCCTCGACAAGCTCGGGGCCTATCACCCCCAGCAGATAGAGTTCGCGCGCCTGAACCTCACCTTCTTCGTCATGAGCAAGCGCTACATCCGGCAGATGATCGAGGACCAGATCATCGCCGGCTGGGACGACCCTAGGCTCCTCACGGTCGTCGGCATGAAACGCCGCGGCTATTCGCCTGCTGGCATACGCCTCTTCTGCAAGCGCATTGGGGTCTCAAAGGTCAACAGCATGGTGGACGTCGAGTTCCTCGAGCACTGCATACGCGAGGATCTCAACAAGACGGCGCCGAGGTTCATGGGCGTCCTCAGGCCGCTCAAGGTCGTCATCGAGAACTATCCTGAAGGCAAGGTCGAGGAGTTCGAGGTCCCAAGGAACCCCGAGGACCCGTCGGCTGGCACGCGCAAGGTCATGTTCTCCAGGGTCCTCTACATCGAGAAGGAGGACTTCATGGAGGTCCCTCCCAAGGACTTCTACAGGCTGTCCCCGGGGCGCGAGGTCCGGCTGAGGGGAGCCTACCTCGTGACCTGCAAGGAGGCCGTCAAGAAGGGCGGCGAGGTCGTCGAGCTCATATGTGCAATCGACCCGGCCACGCGCGGGGGCACCGCCCCTGATGGCAGGAAGATCAAGGCCACCATCCACTGGGTCTCGGCCCAGCACGCCATCAATGCCGAGGTCAGGCTCTACGACAAGCTGTTCACGGTCCCGGACCCCATGAGCGTCGAGGGAAAGGACTTCAAGGAGCTCATCAATCACAAGTCCCTCGAGGTCCTCAAGGACTGCAAGGTGGAGCCTGCGGTCGGGGCCCTCCGGCATTTCGACAGGGTACAGTTCGAGCGCGTCGGGTACTTCTGCGTCGACACGGACACCAAGGCGGACAGGCCCGTGCTCAACCTGACCGCCCGGCTGAAGGACACCTGGGCCAAGGTCCAGAGCAAGCAGGGCAAAGGGAAGAGATAGGCGTCTGGAAGAGGTGTGCCAGACATGGCCGACAAAACTCCTTTGGAACTCGTTCTCGCGGTCACCGAGGGCCCTGGCCTTCGGGTCGAGCTTGTGAACCGCTCGTCGAGCGTTCAGAGATACTGCCACGACACGTTCTGGCAGTCCTGCGACATCACCGTGACCGATAAGTCGGGCCATCTGATGGATTGCGATGACCGCAGGACAAGGATGATGCCGGACTCGCCCATCAGCCAGTACGCCTTCGGGAGCCTGCAGCCTGGCGAGAGGACGGAGCTCCAGGATGGCCAGTTCAACAGGTCCGGGAGCGATGGCTACGACCTCACCTGGGGCCATTGCGTGTTCTACAAAATACCTCCCGGGGCCTATCTGGCGGTCGGCATGATGGAATGCCAGCGCGACAGCTGGGCCGACAAGGACCGTAAATGGTACACGGAGAATGGCGTCTGGAAGGGGACCCTAAGGTCGAACGAGGCAAAGGTTAAACTTCCCTGATAGATTCCCGGCATTGGGGGAAGGAAATGCCCAAGGAGAGGGAGACCCGTTTCGAGCTGGCACGCTGGGTGACCGGAAAGGCCTATTCGGTCAAGTACAACCTCGCTTCGACGGAGACCCAGGGAAGGATTGCGGACGCGTACTATCCCGACAAGGGGCTCGAGATCGGCGGCGGGACCTGGGAAGGGGACCACGAGCTGAAGGAGATACTTGCAGCCCGCTACGGCACCGGCGTCGATAACATAGGAATCACGGCCGGGGCCAGCGAGGCAAACTTCCTGGTGGCATTCGCGTGCCTGAGGTTGGGCAAGAAGAAGAAGGGCACGGTCCTTATCGAGAACCCCATCTACTCGCCGCTCTGGGGCATAAGCGACATCCTGGGCGCGAGGATCAAGCGCTGGAAGAGGCATTTCGAGGACGGTTTCAGGCTGGACCTCGAGGCCCTGAAGCGCCAGGTCAAGGGCGTCGATCTGATCGTGATCACGAACCTCCACAACCCGTCCGGGGTCGCCATCCCGCCGGCGGACATGAAGGCCGCCGCCGAGATCGCGGCCGATGCGGGCGCGACCATCCACTGCGACGAGGTCTTCAGGGACTTCGCCCCGGACATCACGGGCCCGACATTCAAGGCCGGCGACAACTGCATCACGACATGCAGCGCGTCCAAGTTCCAGGGCATGGGCGGGGTCAAGGTCGGCTGGACCGTGGCCTCGAAGGAGTGGACCGATAGGATCTGGACCGTGAGGGAGATGACCTCGTGCACCTGCTCGCGCATAGACGAGGAGATGATGAAGAAGATACTTGCGGACAAGAAGGTCCCCGAGGAGAGTAGGGCCATCGCGAGGAGGAACATCGCGCTCGTGGGGTCATGGGTCGAGTCCACCAAGGGCGTCTCCTGGGTCCCGAGCAACGGCGGCATGTGCTTCCCGAGGCTCCGTGGCATCAAGGACTCCCTCAAGTTCGCATTGTACGTCATGGAAAAATACAGCACGGTCGTGTCCCCGGGCCACTACTTCGGGCTCGAGGGCCATGTGAGGATAGGCCTCGGCGGCCCTGGCGATGTCCTGGAGAAGGGCCTCGAGCTGGTCGGCAAGGCACTTAAGGAATATGAGAAATGAAAAGTCCCGTGACCGGTCACCTGATGGACTCTTTGGCCTTCTTGCAATAGTCCATGGCCTTGGCCTGGTCGCCCTTGTTGGCGAAGAACTTCCCCAGCCTCAGGTGGTTCCTGGCCCTGGTGACGTCCTTCCCGTTGGCGCTCGCCGTCTCGACGGCAGCCTCCGTGCTCTGGAGCTCCGATTCTATCCCTGTGCCGACCTCCGATGTCAATGAGGCAGGCTCCGGCAGGGTGCGCTCCTGCCCATAGGGGGTCGGGGGCATTACCGGCATGGGCATTCCCACGCTGGCCGGCGAGGATGTCTGTTGCGGATAGTACGACGGCTGTGGGGGCGGCGGGTATGCGGATTGACCGTAGATCTGTGATTGGGGCTGCTGGGCCGGAGGCGGCTGGATCGTAGGTTGATTGTAGAGCGGTGAGGTCGGTTGCGATGTGGGAGGCGGCACCAGACGGTAGGGTGATGATGGTGCCACGGGGGCCGGCTGGGCCGCGGGCTGCACCAGCTGCGGGGCCGGCGCGGACTGCGCCGCTGCCAAGGCCTCCTGCTGCGCCCTGGCCTTCTTCCTGCGCTTCGATACGACGGCGGCAACGGCACCGATAAGGACGCAAACCACGACAACGATCAGTATCAGCGGGAGCAGCCATGAGTTCCCGTCCCCGGTCACTATGGGTATCAGGGGCTTCTGGACCGTGAGGCTCTTCTCGCCCTTGTCCTGGACGATCACGACGCTGGCCGTGTGGAAA